>WLWD01003988.1_pt1 | contig 35932 bp, 24 predicted proteins | sample 6712731 | NCBI WGS metagenome assembly WLWD01 (sample SAMN12718690, study PRJNA576275) | sponge metagenome | isolation source: marine sponge | host: Mycale hentscheli | place: New Zealand: South Island, Marlborough, Capsize Point | collected 2014-11-01 | reverse complement strand
GTGTGTGAGTAGAAAAAGAGTGTTTGTTTGTGTGTGTGAGTAGAAAAAGAGTGTGTTAGTGTGTGTGTGTGTGAGTAGAAATAGAGCGTATTTGTGTTTGTGAGTAGAAAAAAGAGTGTGTTTGTGTGTGCGTGTGAGTAGAAAAAGGGTGTGTTTGTGTGTGTGAATAAAAAAGAGCGTGTATTTGTGTGTGCGTGTGAGATGAAAAAGAGTGTGTGTGTGTGAATAGAAAAAGAGCGTGTTTGTGTGTGCGTGTGAGTAGAAAAGAGCGTGTGTGTGTGAGTACAAAAAAGAGTGTGTTTGTGTGTGTGTGTGAGTAGAAAAATGAGTGTGTTTGTGTGTGTGAATAGAAAAATGAGTGTGTTAGTGTGTGCGTGTGAGTAGAAAAAGAGCGTGTTTGTGTGTGAATAGAAAAAAGAGTGTGTTTGTGTGTGTGTGAGTAGAAAAAGATTGTGTTTGTGTGTGTGAGTAGAAAGAGAGCGTGTTTGTTTGTGCGTGAGTAGAAAAAAGATTGTGTTTGTGTTTCGTGTGAGTAGAAAAAGAGTGTGTTTGTGTGTGAGTAGAAAAAGAGTGTGTTTGTGTGTGCGTGTGAGTAGAAAAAGAGTGTGTTTGTGTGTGTGAGTAGAAAAAAGAGTGTGTTTATGTGTGTGAGTAGAAAAAAGAGTGTGTTTATGTGTGTGAGTAGAAAAAGAGTGTGTTTGTGTGTGTGAGTAGAAAAAGAGTGTGTTTATGTGTGTGAGTAGAAAAAAGAGTGTGTTTGTGTGTGTGCGTGTGAGTAAAAAAAGAGTGTGTTTGTGTGTGAGTAGAAAAAGAGTGTGTTTGTGTGTGCGTGTGAGTAGAAAAAGAGTGTGTTTGTGTGTGTGAGTAGAAAAAAGAGCGTGTTTGTGTGTGTGAGTTGAAAAAGAGCGTGTTTGTGTGTGTGAGTAGAAAAAGAGCGTGTTTGTGTGTGTGAGTAGAAAAAGAGCGTGTTTGTGTGTGTGAGTAGAAAAAGAGCGTGTTTGTTTGTGCGTGAGTAGAAAAAAGATTGTGTTTCGTGTGAGTAGAAAAAGAGTGTGTTTGTGTGTGTGAGTAGAAAAAGAGTGTGTTTGTGTGTGTGAGTAGAAAAAGAGCGTGTTTGTTTGTGCGTGAGTAGAAAAAAGATTGTGTTTCATGTGAGTAAAAAAGAGTGTGTTTGTGTGTGTGAGTAGAAAAAAGAGCGGGTTGGGTGCCTGTGAGTAGAAAAGAGTGTGTTTGTGTGTGCGTGTGAGTAGAAAAAGAGTGTGTTTGTGTGTGTGAGTAGAAAAAAGAGCGTGTTTGTGTGTGTGAGTAGAAAAAAGAGCGTGTTTGTGTGTGTGAGTAGAAAAAGAGCGTGTTTGTGTGTGTGAGTAGAAAAAGAGCGTGTTAGCGTGTTTGTGTGTGAGTACAAAAAGAGCGTGTTTGTGTGTGTGAGTAGAAAAAGAGTGTGTTTGTGTGTGCGTGTGAGTAGAAAAAGAGTGTGTTTGTGTTTCGTGTGAGTAGAAAAAGAGCGTGTTTGTGTGTGAGTAGAAAAAGAGTGTGTTTGTGTGTGTGAATAGAAAAAGAGTGTGTTTGTGTGTGTGTGTGTAGAAAAAGAGTGTGTTTATGTGTGCGTGTGAGTAGAAAAGAGCGTGTTTGTGTGTGTGAATAGAAAAAGAGTGTGTTTGTGTGTGCTTGTGAGTAGAAAAAGAGTGTGTTTGTGTGTGAGTAGAAAAAGAGTGTGTTTGTGTGTGAGTAAGAAAGAGCGTGTTTGTGTGTGTTAGTAGAAAAAGAGTGTGTTTGTGTGTGAGTAGAAAAAGAGTGTGTTTGTTTGTGCGTGTGAGTAGTAAAAGAGTGTGTTTGTGTGTGTGAGTAGAAAAGAGCGTGTTTGTGTGTGTGAATAGAAAAAGAGCGTGTTTGTGTGTGAGTAGAAAAGAGCGTGTTTGTGTGTGTGAATAGAAAAGGAGTGTGTTTGTGTGTGTTAGTAGAAAAAAGAGTGTGTTTGTGTGTGAGTAGAAAAAGAGTGTGTTTGTGTGTGCGTGTGAGTAGAAAAAGAGTGCGTTTGTGTGTGTGAATAGAAAAGAGCGTGTTTGTGTGTGTGAATAGAAAAAGAGCGTGTTTGTGTGTGAGTAGAAAAGAGCGTGTTTGTGTGTGTGAATAGAAAAAGAGTGTGTTTGTGTGTGCTTGTGAGTAGAAAAAGAGTGTGTTTGTGTGTGAGTAGAAAAAGAGTGTGTTTGTGTGTGAGTAAAAAAGAGTGTGTTTGTGTGTGCTTGTGAGTAGAAAAAGAGTGTGTTTGTGTGTGAGTAGAAAAAGAGTGTGTTTGTGTGTGAGTAGAAAAAGAGTGTGTTTGTGTGTGAGTAGAAAAAGAGCGTGTTTGTGTGTGTTAGTAGAATAAAGAGTGTGTTTGTGTAGAAAAAAAGAGTGTGATGATGAGTGTGACTAGTTATTATAAACTAGCAAGTACCCCGCCCACACAGTGGTTCTTGATGTATTGCAAAATGCAGTAGCAATAGTTATTTATATTCATGTTATAATTCTCTACAGATATTAAAATCATTTTTATTTATTGTTTATACATGTTGTGGTTGCCACCTTCTCTTCCCCCAGGCTAGTCGGTGGTGTTAGAACAAGATGGTTTTACTGGACAAGAAATACCAGCAGTGTGCCTACATCCCTACGTCTGAAGAGGCTTCGGCTCTGGTGAGTGAACTCACGGGCTACATGGTCACACACGAAGACCAGCAGGAAGCCAGGATGGAGCAGGTGAGAGGGGAGGAGCTGAGCTCTCTGTGGGGCAGTGTATGAAGGTTCAATGTACCTAACCTGAAGTTTGTACTGAAAGGATTAATATCAGAGACTTTCTTTGTATGCAAACAGTTTGGTATGTTTGAATGGACGCCAAGATGGTGAAATTATTGTAAAATAATTTTTTGTATCAATAACTGAACACGTAAAATTAAAATATAGCAGTTCAATTTGTCTCAATCTATCAACAACGCCGTTCTCTCATCTCTTTAATTTAAAAGATCATTATTAATGTCCAGACATACATGTGGTTACAGGAATCACATGATAAACATGTGACACAGAGTTCAGGGGTTGTTTGCTGGTCACAACATTACCCATAAATTATAGTTAAACGAGAAGGTCACGTATATAGGGGCATATAGCTGGGTACATATTTTGCAATAAGTGGAAGGCAGCTGACAGTTTTTGTCACCGACATTCTGGAGACCATTTTAGCTACACATTACAGCAACTTAGCGCACAAAAGCTGGGAAACAGTGTCACATGTAAGTCATGAGCATCTTAAGAAGACAAAACAATAAACGAACAAACAAAAAAAGAAAAGAAAAAAGAAAGAAAGGAAAAACAACAAATGGCGGGCTCTAAATAGAGAAAGAATAAAAGTACTGTTTGTCATTGACACTTCAGCTAAATTCAACTGCAAATATTATTCAGCGTGCTATCAGAGTTTTGCAAGATACTATCCTGAGGGTTCATCTTCAATTAGGTCACACACGGCATTGATAGATAGTATTAATCGCAAAAATGATTGCATATACAGTAGGAGACAAAATAAAGTTCTGAAATCCGTTCCATAGTACGGTTGTAAAACGGTGTGTGTGTTTTTACTGTAGTTTTTATCATTGCGCTCCTTACCAATTAGGCTCAACGGCCGACACCATTTACTAAAACGGTAATAAAAAAAGGTTATAAGCTTTTCCATCGATTCACAGATATTGAATAGAAGGAGCTTGAGGTCAAAGGACATGGGATTCTTCCTTTTATACCCAGACCTCCGGAAGGAGTTCAGAAATGTAAATGAAGCCACAGATTTCCGCGTACGGAGAATAGCATTGAATTATAAACGCGACCTCTACGTTTAAGGGAGGAGACCCATAGCAACCATTGTCATGGCTGAATAGAAGTGATAAGTACTATCAACCGTACAGATATCTCGCCTCAAACTTTGCTCCTAACTCACCGTGCAAACTTAATTGAAATTTGTATATTAGCGATCGGTGGTTGTCTGCAATTACCCAGTAGCTAGTAATCAATTTACCAATTGTGGCCACTGGCAAAAAAGCATAATCCAACCTTTCTTTCGGACAAGAAATTGAAGTTGTACGAAAATGTTGAGCTGTCTAAAATTCAGAACAAAAGGCTGGGGTGGGGCGCGCCTATTACTTGTGGGAGGAGCATTTTTAGTTTCACGCACACTTAGAATAGAAGCTGCTGCAATTCGTGGCCGTCTGCAAAACGCTTTATTTGCGGCAGTGAAAGTTGAGCTAGAAGGGATCACAAGATGAAGTCCAAACATTTGATATAGTTTCTAATAAGTCCCTGTTCCGAGCCAGTTATCTGATGGTATTTCCCACACCACAACTGACACTATGGCAGAGTATAATTCTAGCCACGTGTTGTATTTACCCATTGTTATAGCCATTCCCTCAACCTTGCTGCATATGACGCTGTAAAAATCCAACGGTTCATTGGAAACTGCAAGTGAAATCACAAAGTTGATTAAAGTGTCACCAAGACGTGATTCTATTTTTTTTAAGAGTTGAAATCAGACTATGATTTAATGACAGGTAGACCTGACCAATCCAACATACGTTGCTCCTCCCCTGCTAGCTACATTCAACCCATTATGTACCACATATAGATAGGCATTAATTACAACTGCACATGCCATTAGTTGCCTTATGTGTGAAGTGCTGTAACATTTGCCCTGTGATTGGCTCTGCTACCAGCATATACATACATATGTGTCTTACAGGGATGGAGCTGTAGTCCAGGGAGCCATACCATGTCTACAGGGCCTAACATGCAGATCAGCTCTGCATACTCCACAGAATCCTTTCTCATCTAGTGAGTGACCTAAACTCAATACATGATAGTTTAATCCCTTGAATTGTACCTATAATTTAGTTGTTGATTTATGTTTTATTCATGTTTTTTTTGTTGTTGTTTTTTATGGTCTTTTTTTTTCCTTTTTTTTAATGCTTGTTTTTTTTCTTACTTGATTAATGAAATGTACAGTAGAAGTCAAAATAACGCGCTGGTTTTCGCACCGTAGAATGGGCATCTACTGCGCGACCATTTCCAAAAAACACCAATAAAATGGTAGGCATCGCACCGTAGCATGGATGTAAAACGGGCGTTCCGTTTAATTGTAACCGCCGTCTCCCGTCTTTCCACAACGGTGAAACCGTTCATTAATTCGTCCGCCTATAGATTGTTAACGATCGCCGTTTAGGAATACATTTCGAAGAGGGAGCTTGCAGCGAGGAGTCCAGTCATAGTGCACAAGATAATTTGCTCGAGTTTTAACGGAATTACCTGTCCTAGATAATTTGGAGGTTTCCAGTGAGTTACATTTAAGTTTAGAAAAATAACTTAGAAGATGCCACTTTCCTTTCACTTAGTAATTAAAAAAAATAATTATGAAGCTACTTTATGATAGATCAGATTATTACCATTTAGCTTTATGCTTTTTTTTTTATAAAGTTTAAGCTTAGAATTGTTGGATGAAAGTTTTTCCCCCTTTCCAGACTGTGGTGGTATTACAGGTAAGCAGTCTTCACGAAGTCAAGAGTTCAGTCAAGTGGGAGGGGCAGGAAGCTTCTCCCCAACTTTCTGCTCTCTTCCACCCCCCCCCCCCATATATTTGTATACTGTTGTGTGCCGTATGATGTTGAGGCTGATCACAAAACGTACAACATTTAATTCATAATTTTAAGCTAACTATCTCAAAGATAAAAATAAACTTGGTTATGTCATTTAAATTTGCCACTAAACAAAATTAAACCTGATCAGTACGGAATTCTTCATTCTCAACTATTCTGATTACAATTTATTTATTATGGGATGAATTGTATGGATTAGACTGTAGAAAACTCTATATATAAAAGTGTCGCTGCTGTGGATGGTGTCACTGCTGTGGATGGTGTTGCTGCAGTGGATGGTGTCGCTGCTGTGGATGGTGTCACTGCTGTGAATAGTGTCGCTGCTGTGGTTGGTGTTGCTGCAGTGGATGGTGTTGCTGCAGTGGATGGTGTCGCTGCTGTGGTTGGTGTTGCTGCAGTGGATGGTGTCGCTGCTGTGGATGGTGTCACTGCTGTGGATGGTGTCACTGCTGTGGATGGTGTTGCTGCAGTGGATGGTGTGCTGCAAGGGCATGGTTGTCACTGCTGGGATGGGTTTGTTGCGGCAGTGGATGGTGTCACTGATGTGGATGGTTTGTTGCTGCAGTGGTGGTGTTGTGCATGGATGGTGTGTGCAGTGGATGGTGTTGCTGCAGGGATGGTTGTCGCTGCTGTGGTGGTGTTTGCTGCAGTGGATGGTTGTGTCGCTGCTGTGGATGGTTGTCATGCTGTGGATGGTGTCACTGCGTGGATGGTGTTGATGCAGTGGATGGGATTGTTGCTGCAGTGGCTGGGTTTGGCTGCAGGGGATGGTGTCGATGCTGGGATGGAGTCTGTGTCGAGATGTGGATGGTGTTCACTGTCACTGTGGATGGTGTCACTTGGCTGTGGATGTGTCGCTTGAGTGGATGGTGTCAGATGTGTGGATGGTGTCAATTTGCTTTGAAAGTGTCGCTGCTGTGGATGGTTTGTCGCTGCATCTGGGGTGGTGTCGCTGCTGTGGTTGGTGCGCTGCGTGGTTGGTGTTGCTGCAGTGGATGGTGTCGCGGCTTGTGGATGGTGAGTCACTGCTGTGGGATGGGTCACTGAGTGGATGGTGTTTGCTGCAGTGGATGGTTGTCGCTGCTGTGGTTGGTGTTGCTGCAGTGGATGGTGTCGCTGCTGTGATGGTGTCACTGCTGTGATGGTGTCAATGCTGTGGATGGTGTTGGCTGCAGTGGATGGTGTCGCTGTTGTCGCTTGATGTGGATGGTTGTTCACTGCTGTGAAATAGTGTCGCCCCACTGCTGTGGATGGTGTCACTGCTGTAGATGGTGTCGCTGCTGTGGATGGTGTCACTGCTGTGGATGGTGTCACTGCTGTGGATGGTGTCGCTGCTGTGGATGGTGTCACTGCTGTGGATGGTGTCGCTGCTGTGGATGGTGTCACTGCTGTGGATGGTGTCGCTGCTGTGGATGGTGTCGCTGCTGTGGATGGTGTCGCTGCTGTGGATGGTGTCACTGCTGTGGATGGTGTCGCTGCTGTGGATGGTGTCGCTGCTGTGGATGGTGTCACTGCTGTGGATGGTGTCACTGCTGTGGATGGTGTCACTGCTGTGGATGGTGTCACTGCTGTGGATGGTGTCGCTGCTGTGGATGGTGTCACTGCTGTGGATGGTGTCACTGCTGTGGTTGGTGTCACTGCTGTAGATGGTGTCACTGCTGTGGATGGTGTCGCTGCTGTGGATGGTGTCACTGCTGTGGATGGTGTCACTGCTGTGGATGGTGTCGCTGCTGTGGATGGTGTCACTGCTGTGGATGGTGTCACTGCTGTGGATGGTGTCACTGCTGTGGATGGTGTCGCTGCTGTGGATGGTGTCACTGCTGTGGATGGTGTCACTGCTGTGGATGGTGTCGCTGCTGTGGATGGTGTCACTGCTGTGGATGGTGTCACTGCTGTGGATGGTGTCGCTGCTGTGGATGGTGTCGCTGCTGTGGATGGTGTCGCTGCTGTGGATGGTGTCGCTGTGGTAGATAGTATCACTGTAGTGTAGATGGTGTCGCTACTGTGGATGGTGTCGCTGCTGTGGATGGTGTCACTACTGTGGATGGTGTCCCTGCTGTGGATGGTGTCGCTACTGTGGATGGTGTCGCTGCTGTGGATGGTGTCGCTGCTGTGGATGGTGTCGCTGCTGTGGATGGTGTCGCTGCTGTGGATGGTGTCGCTGCGTGGATGGTGTAATGCTGTATGATGGAATTCACCCTGTCGCTGCTGTGGTGGGGTCGCTGCTGGTGGATTGTGTCGCTGCTGTGGATGTGTGTCACTGCTGTGGATGGTGTCGCTTGATGATGGTGTCGCTGCTGTGGATGGTGTTGCTGCTGTGGATATGGTGTCACTGCTGTGGATGGTGTCGCTGCTGTGGATGGTGTCACTGCTGTGGATGTGTGGATGGTGGTTGTAGGCAGTATGGCTGCTATTACTGACACAGTTGCTGATGTAACTGGCTTCATTGATGTATCAGAAAGTATTGTAATATAGTGAGGTCGGGGTGGTACACTAGGAAACTTTACGAAAAAGTGGAAATGAGCAGCCAAATTGTTAGAATTAGATAAGGGAGGTCACTGTTGCAGCCTAGGATTTAATAGTTTGGGATAGGGATATAGAAATATATAACTAACAATGCCTATGATTGTTATGTTTCTGTTATTGTTTATAGTGTACCTCACTCAATTGACAGTATTGCCCTTATTTGGTCATATCACTAATGGGTTTGTGGTAATAACACCACCCCCTCACAATGAAGCAGCTGACTAATCTAGAACCAACTGGTATTTAGGTCTAATACATAAAATAATAATACTATTCTGGCATTATAGCAATTAACTTTAGCCTTCCTCAATGATATTTGAATACTAACAAATGACAAAGTTATGATTACAAAGCCTAAGAGTGATACAAAACTATCATAAAGACTTGCATTGGTTTTAATATTGTTCTTATTGAAAAGATAAACCACAGGACAGTTTGCTGTGTGATTCTTCTGGAACTGTACTCTTTTCAGTCAAGCCATGTAATGAAATCCAGTTTCAGCTTCACAACCGGATGTTGAATAGCTTAATTATTCACAATTTCTGTTCATCTGACAGTTTGAGCTTCCTATGAAATATTTTGTTATTATTGTTGTTGTTGTTGATATTATCATTATTAATACTAATAAAATTTTACTGCTCTTGTTAAAATAATTATGCTATACTGCTATTTGATATGCTACACCGACCTGCAGCATGCGCAAGGGCCCTATTACTTCATCTTGCTAATAATGTTTTCAGGATAGACATTCAGTAAAGTTGCATTACTAGTGCAGCAACAACTCTAAGAACAAGTAGCTAGTAGTAGTAGTCGTAGTAATATTAATTCTTTGATAGAAACTTTTTGTGTACCATTGCTAACCAACATAAGTGTGATCTGTAGCTTGTCGTGACAAACTTACTAACAGTGGCGTGGTCTTCACGTATTTAAAAGACTCCTATAACTTTCCTCATTATTTTGGTTTTCTACCCACTCCAGGATGTCTCAGTGATCCTGGTGCAGTTAAAAAACAACAACAACAACAATATAAAGATACTATTTGAAAAAAGGCTTTTTTTTCCTTTTAGCCAATAGTGTATTACTTCTGTGTTACCTGTGACAAGGAAAATAACTAAAAACCTCCTGATTCCTCTTGCGCTAAATGCAGCATCTTCCTTACTCAGTATCTTCTTGATGGTGAAGCTTTTGACTGCAAGAAATTCCAGGTTCCAGGCGAGAGGCTCCCGGCGCGGGTAAAATTAAGTGTGAGCGTCAATTTTTACCGACCAAGGGAACGGTCCAACCGTTTAATTTACCGTTTTACGCAAAAACTGTGCAACATTTTCTACAAACGGTACGGCCGTAGTACATTCACACGTTTGACAAAAAACGGGTAAACTACGGCAACAGTTTTACCGTAGTACGCCCGTCGCACAGTGCGAAAACCGGCACATTATTTGACGCCTACTGTACATCGTGATTTGATGGCCTAATATAAAGGACCACCATGCAGGGTATCATATGTGATTTTTCACTGGGGGTGAGGACACTGTGTGTAATTAACCACGCCCACATTCTTTAAGTGTATACTTCACAATGATCAGCACATGCATGATCTTACTGCTCATATAACTTTAGAACATTGCTGGTGTACTTCTTGTACGGTGACAGAGGGACTTTAAATTCCTTAGGTCCTTCAGGGCAGGGCTTCTATATGTAAAGTTCCTCAGAGATTGAGTTGATAGGAGTTAGGTCACCATGGTGTCCACTTAATATGGCCACCATGTGTCCACTTCATTAAGTCACCATGAGTCCACTTCACTAGGTCACCATGTGTCCACTTCATTAGGTAACCATGCGTCCACTTCATTAGGTCACCATGTGTCCACTTCACTAGGTCACCATGTGTCCACTTCACTAGGTCACCATGTGTCCATTTCATTAGGTCACCATGCGTCCACTTCATTAGGTCACCATGTGTCCACTTCATTAGGTCACCATGGTGTTCACTTCGGTTGTCATGGTGTCCACTTCATTATCACCATGGTGTTCACTTCATTAGGTTGCCATGGTGTCCACTTCATTATCACCATGGTATCCACTTCATTATCACCATGGTGTCCACTTCATTATCACCATGGTGTTCACTTCATTATCACCATGGTGTTCACTTCATTAGTTACCATGTGTCCACTTCACTAGGTCACCATGTGTCCACTTCATTAGGTAACCATGCGTCCACTTCATTAGGTCACCATGTGTCCACTTCACTAGGTCACCATGTGTCCACTTCACTAGGTCACCATGTGTCCATTTCATTAGGTCACCATGCGTCCACTTCATTAGGTCACCATGTGTCCACTTCATTAGGTCACCATGGTGTTCACTTCGGTTGTCATGGTGTCCACTTCATTATCACCATGGTGTTCACTTAATTAGGTTGCCATGGTGTCCACTTCATTATCACCATGGTATCCACTTCATTATCACCATGGTGTCCACTTCATTATCACCATGGTGTTCACTTCATTATCACCATGGTGTTCACTTCATTAGGTACCATGGTGTCCACTTCATTATCACCATGGTGTTCACTTCATTAGGTTGTCACGGTGACCACTTCATTATCACCATGGTGTTCACTTCATTGGGTGCCATGGCGGCCACTTCATTATCACCATGGTGTTCACTTCATTAGGTTGCCATGGTGTCCACTTCATTATCACCATGGTGTTCACTTCATTAGGTGCCATGGTGTCCACTTCATCATCACCATGGTTTTCACTTCATTAGGTGCCATGGTGTCCACTTCATTATCACCATGGTGTTCACTTCATTAGGTTGCCATGGTGTCCACTTCATTAGGTCACCATGGTGTTTATTATTTATTATCATTTTATCACTATATATTTGACTAGGTTTTCATTATTGGGACATGGAATGATTGACTGTAGCTCAACTTTATACACTGATGCTCTAGCTTGCAGTAGTTGATGGAGTGCCAGCCAGTGGAATGGACCAAGTGTGGAGTTTATGGTTGAGGCCTGGCTGGTCAGACCACCACAAGTATAACACATGGGTTTGTGGTTAGTAAAAACCATGTCACCACCCACCATATGTTTTGGTGTATAAGGTGTTTGTGGTGCAATGCAGTCATGTGGGGATTCCTATTGCTGGGCATTTATGTATGATGTGAGTTCAGTCATGTCATGTGCAGTCCTGTGTTGCTGGACTTTGAAATTTGTGTGTGTATTTTGTGCAGTTATGTGGGAGATCATCTTTGCTGGGAGTAGTCAATACGTGTATGTTTGTGTGTTATTGGATATGAGCTGCTGCTTTCAGTTGCTAGGGTATGGTCACACCACACAGTCAGAATGTTTGTGTGGATATTTGTACTTCACACTTGTCATGAGGTTCTCATGTGACCAGTGATTAGAGGTGGGGTTCTCATGTGACCAGTGACTAGAGGCAGTGATGTACCTTAACCAATGGTAGAGAATGATAACTGAGCAAGATAACTTGTGCTACTGCATTCTTACCTTGCAATACATCAAGTGTCACTGTGTGGTGGGCACTTGCTAGTTATTATTTTATTTATTACTTTGTTTGATTACTTCAGTTTGGTAGAGTTTTTTCTGTTAAATTGTTTCTTTCTTTTTTGTTCTTGGTTTCTTTTTTTTTAACCTCATCACCATTGCCACAGCAAAAATTTAATATTTCTGAGTACCATTAAATCATGGGATTTGTGTGTATGTTGAGTGTGTGTATGTTGAGTGTGTGTATGTTGAATGTATGTGTGTGTGTGCGTATGTTGAGTGTGTTTGTGTATGTTGGAGGAAGGCTGCATTGACTAGGATTATCATGAGGAATGTGCTGGACTCATCTCCATTTGGCAGACAGTACATTGAGTATATTAATACATGTTTTCCTGATGCATGAACTGGTTATGCACACTATGGTGTGTGTGTGTGTGTGTGTGTGTGTGTGTGTGTGTGTGTGTGTGTGTGCCATTATCAGTTTGACCTATTTGTCACTCTCAACTGTATTATCATCCTCTAGTTGTGCCATATAAGTTCAGGAGGGGGAAGAGGAGGGGTAGAATTATGGAGTATTAACCCATAGCATACATGTGTTTGAGAGTATTAGTAATCTGTTTGTTTCATTTATTCATTCACTGTCAACAGCAGATCTCGAAGATGGCGGACTTTTATGCCATGAGAGAAGATGAACTCAGACTAAAGGATTATTTAATTTTCCACATTTTTTTTTTTAATTTCAGTTTAGTTCTTGAATGATAAAAGGAAAGGCTGACACTATATAGTGAGTGCTGCTGTACAGCTTCAGAATCATGTGCTCATAATAATTGTACTACGCCAGGTTTGATTTGGTCTGTGTGTTCTTGTTCCACTGTTGGTCTGTGTGTTCTAGTTCCACTGTTGGTCTGTGTGTTCTAGTTCCACTGTTGGTCTGTGTGTTCTAGTTCCACTGTTGGTCTGTGTGTTCTAGTTCCACTGTTGGTCTGTGTGTTCTAGCTCCACTGTTGGTCTGTGTGTTCTAGTTCCACTGTTGGTCTGTGTTCTAGTTCCACTGTTGGTCTGTGCGTTCTAGTTCCACTGTTGGTCTGTGTGTTCTAGTTCCACTGTTGGTCTGTGTGTTCTAGTTCCACTGTTGGTCTGTGTGTTCTAGTTCCACTGTTGGTCTGTGTGTTCTAGTTCCACTGTTGGTCTGTGTGTTCTAGTTCCACTGTTGGTCTGTGTGTTCAGTTCCACTGTTGGTCTGTGTGTTCTAGTTCCACTGTTGGTCTGTGCGTTCTAGTTCCACTGTTGGTCTGTGTGTTCTAGTTCCACTGTTGGTCTGTGTGTTCTAGTTCCACTGTTGGTCTGTGTGTTCTAGTTCCACTGTTGGTCTGTGTGTTCTAGTTCCACTGTTGGTCTGTGTGTTCTAGTTCCACTGTTGGTCTGTGTGTTCTAGTTCCACTGTTGGTCTGTGTGTTCTAGTTCCACTGTTGGTCTGTGTGTTCTAGTTCCACTGTTGGTCTGTGTGTTCTAGTTCCACTGTTGGTCTGTGTGTTCTGGTTCCACTGTTGGTCTGTGCGTTCTAGTTCCACTGTTGGTCTGTGCGTTCTAGTTCCACTGTTGGTCTGTGTGTTCTAGTTCCACTGTTGGTCTGTGTGTTCTAGTTCCACTGTTGGTCTGTGTGCTCTGGTTCCACTGTTGGTCTGTGTGTTCTAGTTCCACTGTTGGTCTGTGTGTTTCCTTAGCATACATGCATGTGAGGTTTATAGTAGTTTGTTTGTTTCATTTATTCATTCAATGTCAACAGCGGATCTCGATCGTAGAGTGTTCTAGTTCCAGTGCTGATCTTTTCATCTGGTGTATCTTATGTTAGGAAGTCTGTTGCTGGAGATGTGATTCTTTTCTCAACTGCAAGTATGTCTGCTCCTAAAATAGTATGCCCTATCAGTTTGTGTGACATGCAGTTCAGAAAGTCCAAATATTCCTGTGGTTATTTTTTCTGCCTGGCCAAGGTTAAAACTAAAGCCAGAGAATGCCATGAAGTCCTCACAAAGTCGTACAAACCATGTGGATGAGTGTCAAGCACAGCTTTAGTAAGTGTGGATCAGTCCTGGGAGCAAGCACAGCTTTAGTAAGTGTGGATCAGTCCTGGGAGCAAGCACAGCTTTAGTAAGTGTGGATCAGTCCTGGGGGCAAGCACAGCTTTAGTAAGTGTGGATCAGTCCTGGGAGCAAGCACAGCTTTAGTAAGTGTAAATCAGTCCTGGGGGCAAGCACAGCTTTAGTAAGTGTGGATCAGTCCTGGGAGCAAGCACAGCTTTAGTAAGTGTGGATCAGTCCTGGGAGCAAGCACAGCTTTAGTAAGTGTGGATCAGTCCTGGGAGCAAGCACAGCTTTAGTAAGTGTGGATCAGTCCTGGGAGCAAGCACAGCTTTAGTAAGTGTGGATCGGTCCTGGGAGCAAGCACAGCTTTAGTAAGTGTGGATCGGTCCTGGGAGCAAGCACAGCTTTAGTAAGTGTGGATCGGTCCTGGGAGCAAGCACAGCTTTAGTAAGTGTGGATCAGCCCTGGGAGCAAGCACAGCTTTAGTAAGTGTGGATCGGTCCTGGGAGCAAGCACAGCTTTAGTAAGTGTGGATCAGTCCTGGGAGCAAGCACAGCTTTAGTAAGTATGGATCGGTCCTGGGAGCAAGCACAGCTTTAGTAAGTGTGGATCGGTCCTGGGAGCAAGCACAGCTTTAGTAAGTGTGGATCAGTCCTGGGAGTAAGCACAGCTTTAGTAAGTGTGGATCAGTCCTGGGAGCAATCACAGCTTTAGTAAGTGTGGATCAGTCCTGGGAGCAAGCACAGCTTTAGTAAGTGTGGATCGGTCCTTGGAGCAAGCACAGCTTTAGTAAGTGTGGATCAGTCCTGGGAGCAAGCACAGCTTATAGTAAGTGTGGATCTGTCCTGGGAGCAAGCACAGCTTTGTAAGTGTGGATCAGTCCTGGAGCAGAAGCTTTAGTAAGTTGTGATGGGTGGGCAAGCCACACGCTTTAGTAAGTGTGGATCAGTACTGGGGGCAAGCACAGCTTTGGTAAGTGTGGATCAGTCCTGGGGCAGCACAGCTTAGTAAGTGTGGATCAGCTTTAGTAAGTGTGGATCATCCTGGGGGCAAGCACAGCAGCGTTTAGTAAGGATCAGTCCTGGGAGCAAGCACAGCTTTAGTAAGTGTGGATCAGTCCTGGGGGCAAGCACAGCTTTAGTAAGTGTGGAATCAGTGGGGGCAAGCACAGCTTTAGTAAGTGTGGAGCAGTCCTGGGGGCAAGCACAGCTTTAGTAAGTGTGGATCAGTCCTGGGAGCAAGCACAGCTTTAGTAAGTGTGGATCTGTCCTGGGAGCAAGCACAGCTTTAGTAGAAGTGTGGATGAGTCCTGGGAGCAAGCACAGCTTTAGTAAGTTGGATCAGTATGGGAGGCAAGCACAGGCTTTAGTAAGTGTGGATCAGTCCTGGGAGCAAGCACAGCTTTAGTAAGTGTGGATCAGTCCTGGGAGCAAGCACAGCTTTAGTAAGTGTGGATCAGTCCTGGGAGCAAGCACAGCTTTAGTAAGTGTGGATCAGTCCTGGGGGCAAGCACAGCTTTAGTAAGTGTGGATCAGTCCTGGGGGCAAGCACAGCTTTAGTAAGTGTGGATCAGTCCTGGGAGCAAGCAGAGCTTTAGTAAGTGTGGATCAGTCCTGGGAGCAAGCACAGCTTTAGTAAGTGTGGATCAGTCCTGGGAGCAAGCACAGCTTTAGTAAGTGTGGATCAGTCCTGGGAGCAAGCACAGCTTTAGTAAGTGTGGATCAGTCCTGGGAGCATAGTGTAGCTGATTCTTAATTATGTCATTTTTGTAACAACATAACTAGCGCTGATGGTTTGCACTTCTTTGTGCCCTAGTTATTTATTGTAGTATTTAATATCATCCCCTTTTAGTTGGTCAGATTGGGTGGTATTAGTTGTTAACACCACTTAGCACTGATTTGCACTCTTTTTTTCTTTTTTTTCTTCTTTTTTGCAAAACTCAGATTCTCCCTGCTCTTCTTCACACTAGGATTCCTGCTATTAACAATTTATTTATTTATTTATTTATTTATTTTGGTTACCCTAGAGGAGGTCTACTGCTACTTGCCACTGCTCAGTTAGCCAGCGCTACTCTAAGTAGAGAGGTGGGTGGAAAACTCTGATACGCTCCTATGCATTGTTCTTCCATCTTCCCAGCATCTTGATAACAGAGTCTTCCACTCCAGCTTTTGCTGCCGTGGTGGCTGCTCTGCTGCGAAAACTATGTCCAGAGCACCTTACAGTCCACTCCCACTCTCTGCAGCACTTTTCTGACCCGTGACACAAAACGCACTCTAGTGAAGGACTTTTTATCCTTGAATTGGAACAGTGGGCCTTGACCCGATCCTCGGACTACCAGGTAGTCTAATACTGCCTTGACTGGGCATAGCTGGCTGGCCACTTTACTGACTATCACATCCAACCCTTCCTGAACGAGTCTGTCTTTGAGGCTTTCAGGTGTAATTTTAGCATAGTGGGAGTCTCTAGATTGTCCACTGCTCTACATCCGCTACATGAGTAGAGCTGTCAGTAGGCAGAGTCAATGGGTATGGTGATCTCCCCAGACCTCAAGAATCCTGTATAAATTCCTGTCATTCTAGTTCATGCAATTCTGATAAACTTCAGTGAAATCATTTTACTTATCTGCTTATTCATCATTGAGCTGTTGTTGAAGGACTTTTTCAGATTGCCAATTGACAGCTGACCCTCTGGTGTAGGGCGGGGTGTAGGGCCGTAGGCTGCTGGTAGGGGGCAGCTGGTTAGCAAAAAAAACACTCTTAGGCCAGCTTTTGGGTGATATGTTCAGCCAGAAAGACAATAACAGACCACTGTCTATTAAACAGAAAGCTGAACTTGAGCTTCAGCACTATGTTGATGAAGCATCACCAGCTCTTGATGCAAATCCCTTAGCCTGGTGGAAGGAGCACAATCATCACTTTCCTAACATTGCTAACATTGCTATAAAGTTATTGTGCATTCCTGCAACAAGTACGCCTTCTGAAAGGCTATTCTCCACAGCAGGGCAAATAATTAATTATAAAAGAGCTTGTTTGGACCTGGACAATGTTGACATGCTGTGTATTTTAGCTGAAAACTTACCTTGATTTTTAATTACCATTACATATCATAATCAGCCTATTAATCGATTAATCGTGATTTTTTACTTTATGAAAATTGATAATTGCCAATACCCAATTATAGTAATAATCGCACAGCCCTAGTTTAAACAGTTTACTGTATGATTATCCCTTTTTATTATGTATCTCTAAGGCAATGTCAGTAAATTGGTCAGTTTCTGTAAGCACACAGTCTGTCTTTGAGGCTTTCAGGTGTAATTTTAGCATAGTGGGAGTCTCTAGATTGTCCACTGCTCTACATCTGCTACATCCGTGAATGAGTCATGAGTAGAGCTGTCGTAGGCGGAGTCAATGGGTATGGTGATCTCCCCCGACCTCAAGAATCCTGTATAAATTCCTGTCATTCTAGTTCATGCAATTCTGATAAACTTCAGTGAAATCATTTTACTTATCTGCTTATTCATCATTGAGCTGTTGTTGAAGGACTTTTTCAGATTGCCAATTGCTTAATCATGGTTTAAACAGTTTACTATGTGATTATCCCTTTTTATTATGTATCTCTAAGGCAATGTCAGTAAATTGGTCAGTTTCTCTAAGCGCACAAGTGCTAATATCACAGCTTCAGAAGCACAGTGTCATATTAGCTTGTATTACCAGGTTTCGTGCCGAAGTGGTAGGGACACCTGAAATCCCCCACTCCCTCCAAGCCGTAGTTCCCCCCTAGAATTTTAATTTAGTAAGTATAGCTACAACAGCTGTAAGCTTGAATTATGTGACAAAACACAGTTCAGTGTAAGGTACATACACTTTCACATAGGCATGTCCATCAAAGCAATGTGGGTTTAAAAAATGTGTGTGGCTAAGTCCAGCACCGCAGAATCCTGTATGACACTCTGATAGCTTAGTCATCATATGCTTTTTCTGAAGTAAAAGTATGTTCTTTCCCCTATTTCTAATGTCACTATGAAACATTTGTGTCTTTTTCAGCTGATGTTGTGAGAATAGGAAACAAGAATTTTCTTCCGTTGGCCAAATATATTGGCTTCCAGTATTCAGACGTGCAGTGATGGGAAGAAAAATGGCCATTTTTTACATGCAGTTCATAGAATAAGACTAGGACAAGTCATAGGAGCCATGACAACCACTAAGGCCATTAGCAACTTGTGCATGATACAGTGTAGTATTGATGACCTTTACCAAATGCAAGTCTCATGACCTCATAGAGGTAGTTGCAGGTCTTATAAGTCACGATGTGGATTTGGGACTGGTAGACAGTTAATTTGCTAATTTTTTCGACAAACAATGTTGGTTGTTATTTGTTTGTTTGTTTGTTTGTTTGTTAACCCTCAGCGCGCATGCAAGAGAGGGTTGTAGTAGTTGCCCTATCTATCTGTCATGCTCTGATTTTGGAGATTACTGACAATTAACCGTTGATTTAGGTATGAACTTATTCAGAAAGAAGATTTAGGATCTTTTATTGTGCAATTTTTTTTTAATTTGAGGGCTAATTGTTGATAAAACATGAAACTTTCAGCTCCACATTGGGACCAGCTGGGTAGTGTCACGTCATAATCACGTGAGCAATTTCTTGCAGCCTGCAGTGTAGTTTGCTTTATGCTCAGGGAAGTTAACCGACGAATTTGAAAGAAGTGAAGTTTCATGTTGAAAAATAATAACAGTGAGTGTTCTGTCTAGTTTAGCTTCTCTTATGAAGACAGCATTTCCATGTACTGTTTTCATTGCTTGAGCTATATTGATGCCTCATTATAATAGCTAACAGATTGCTATGTTTTTTTTAAGGAGATTATATTGTAATAGCTAGGTAATGTTTAATAGCACTGAGGGTTCACACTTTTGGTGTTTCATTTGTTTTGTTTTTGTTTTGTTTCTTGTACTTGTAAGCTTATCTGTACATAATATATAACCAGTACACAATGTTTTTTGTATGATGAAAAGGTGGTGTAGTTTCACTGACCATACACGCCCTTCCTTCTGCTGTAGCTCAAGTACGCAAGCACACAATCATACACACCCACTCATATACACAGTCCTAGGGGAAAAGGCATTGTACTTGTGATGTGCTTCAGTTAAAAATTTTGACATACAAGGTGAAAGGGTAAAATTCATCTTAAATATAAAATCATCATGCACAGTTTGTTCAAACAATTTACATGGCTGACTTTTTAAAATTAGCATACGAGACAATACACGGCAATTTTGGGACTTAAAAAAAAAAAGAAGCTTTTCCAAGGAATTATTGCGCCGTGTAAATCCTAACTGTATAAGGCTTGCTTACTAACAAAAGAAACAGGAAGGAACCCAAGAAGCTTAACACAAAAAGCAGCAAATATTATTTGTTCTTAGCTAGTCAGCACACGTAACACACAACACTCTCACCTGCACTCATTCACTGGATATAATATAAACACAAGATTTACATTGTAGACTCTCGATGGCTTGACTTGTTGGGCAATAGATTTTCAAGTACGAACAGCGATGACAAACAGCATGTTAACCAAGGTAACGAGCGAACACAAAAAACGTGAGAGTCAAAGTACAAAAATTACATACATACGTCCAAGCATATATGTGACCGTCTACGGGAAAACCGGGCACAACGCGGCGTGCGTAATATCGAGAAAAGATCGATCGATTTCTTAAAAATGTATTGTTTCAAGCAGGCGGAAGGGTACGGTTAGGTCTATTATAGCGGGAACGACTTAAGCTACGGCGATAAAACTTGGAGAGCTCAATATCTGGACGCCGACAACTCCGTAAGTGCAAAAAAAAAAATTTCGAAGGGTGCCGCGTTGTGCCTGGTTTTCCTATAGACGGTCACATATAGTACTATATACTAGTGGGGTGCTTGAGCACAAATGGCAAGCGAACCTAAACTACTCTATTGTTAAATGATTGATTTTAACTTTTAATATTGTCGAGTTTTTTTAATTACGTATATATGGTAAAGTCACACACAATACTTTCACACAACTGAACATACCTACGCAAGACTTTTGAGTAAATACTGTTGCGTAGGGCTTATAACTATGACAAATAGTGTATTAACTTCCACCACCACTGACTCGAATAGAAGTAGGTAAAATTTTGAGTTTTAACTGCACCCGCAAAAGAATTCAATGCGGTAAACAATTCAATTTCTGGGATGATACGGGTAATGATCGATAAACCAGAAGAGTCTGTTTAGTGGAAGTTTGGGACAGGGTCGAACACACCGAGGCAGCAGGGTCCAAGTACAAAATGACATACGTACATCCACACATATATATAAACAAACAAATATCCCAGATTTTTAATTGTGTTACCCCTGTTAGTGTCTTGCTTGCTGCCAATTATTGCATGTATAATTACCATAGTGGAGCTTTGTGGGGGGAGGGGGGGGGGGCTTGGTACATCTTCTTAAATCTAGTTTGTCGCCCTTTCCCTTAAAGACGTCTTAAAATTAATTGTACTTAATTTAAAAGCAAAAAATAGCACACATTGAGATATGAAATTAGTTCTAATATCAATGAGATAATTGTTCTGGTGAATTAAATTAATTTGTCTAATTTAATTTGCTTCATTTGTGAGAAACTTCTTTCCACATAGCATTATAAGGCAGACTGTGGCAAGTGCATTGAGTTCATAGCTTGTATTATCTCTTCTGCTACTAAATTGACACTGAGCAGTAATCATATCATTTAGGGCTAAGGAAATGATCAGATGAAATTGCTTTCTTCGTGATTTCATCACTCAAAATTTTTGTGGCTTTTCAGTGTCCAGGTGTGTGGAAGATTATTTGGAATAGGGGATCTCCACTGCACTTGATCGCTAGACAGGGAAGTACTTTGCCTCCGTTCACCCCCCCTCCCCCCCCCACCCTGTCATCCACATAATGCACACACACATCCCAGATATTATTTTGACTGTCTGGAGACATTTTTCATAAAGTTTTGTTGTAGTTAATATAAATATAATATATAATATGGAAGTTGTAAATTTTAACAACTTATACTGTGTTCAGGTCCTGACCTTCATACAGCCACAGCCAACCAGTTAACGAGCCCCTCCCATCTATGCTTCAGCATTACACAAACCCTCATCCATTATCACCTGTAGAAACTCCAATACACTCCCAAGCATCATTCAATTATAGACTTGGACATTCACCATCTTGTTCTTTCCCATGCATTCCATTTTTAACTTACAAACCCACTGTTTACTTTGGTTCTAGTCACTCCCTTCATATACTCTTGTAAGGTAGTTCTTAGTACTAGTATTATTACAGTTGTGAAAGTCACAGTTGTCTTCTCTCTCTCCTAGCTGTCCTTGTGCAGTCATAGTTCGAGTGCAAGATCTCTGCTCCCTCGCTAGTAGAGATCTCTGTCTTGCTACTTAGTTCAGTTAGTGTTCTAGTCATCGTAGTAGTTATTGTGTCTAGATAGACTGACCTTTAGTAGTGACAGAAGTGCTGTCTGGTGCATAGCTTAGTTCTTAGGTGATAGCTAGGCCTTAGAATTGAGTAGTGTGTTAGATAGCTGGCCCTTCGATTGTCGCTTGATTAATCGTTTCTATCCTGAGCGCCTTACACCCGCTCATACTGTACTAAACTAGCCTATTTTGCTTAAAAAAAAGTCTACATATGTTAGAATTACAAGCACGAAAAGCCTTTTGAAAATGTCTTCTAGTGATTTACTGTATTTATTACTCATATTGTATTTGGCTTATAGATATTTCCATTTGATGCACACTTAGACTACCTGAAATATATAGGGAACGGACTTGGAGTCTGAACTTTTCGAACTCTTGTCACTTCATAATCCTTTGAAACATTTTGTATGTGTGGATGGGGATACACACACACACACATATACATACACACACATACACACATACTGCACACACATATACATACACACACATACATACACTGCACACACATTAACTCTTCATTTGTAAAGTATTGAATACAAATGAAAAGTGAAGATCTGATCATAATGAAGACACTTGTGACACTACAAAATCTTTGTCTTCATCCGAACTTCACTAAACTGAACCCTCTGGTTTAGCGATCATTACCCCGTATCATACTAGAAATGCGGTGCAGTTTGAACTCAAAAACTTGCCTGAGTACCATTTCTGTGTGAGTTAGTGGCGGTGGTAAGTTAATACGCTATTTGTCATAGCTACATATAAGCCCTACGCAACAGTATTTACTTGAATATTCATATGTCCACTAGACTAACCACGAAGGTAAGTCTTGTGTAGATATATCCAGTTGTGTGAAAGTATTGTGGGTTACAGCTACTATTATGAATACCACAAAGAAAATGTTACTTGTTCTTTGTTTTTTTTGTTTTTTTTGTTTTCCAATTCAAACAGTTGTGGGGAGTGGTTACCATGGCATTGAATCCCCTTTACCGTATATGCATAATTAAAAAACTCGCCGTTTTTTTTTTTTTTGAGCTTCTAAGTGCCGCTTGTTGGTTGTCAAGGGCTACTGGTAGTCAGAATGGCTTCTAAAGAAGCTACCAATACTCGGGCTAAGCTAAGATGCTTGGGATAAATACGCAATACATGCACTTCAAACAATGTCAGCACTACCATATGCTTCAGATGTTGTTTACTGTGGTTTGGTATGTCACACCTCTTACACCCACTCAATTCCTGGCCAGACCACTTAGAAATGCCAGAGAATCCCCTAGTGGTCTCACGTTTGATTCCTGGTGATAGCCAAACTTCTTTTTTTCTTGTGTTGTTTTTAAAAGCCAGTTAAAGAGAGAGAATACGTCTAATGAGTAAAAAAAGGCTGAGTATTTCTATGCTCTTGATTTTTAGATCCAGTGAACTGTGAGATACTCGTCTTTAGTTACATGAAAATGGTGACGTGACGACTATGAAGCAGATTATTAGACGAAAACTTGGTCAAACTGGTTGGAAAGCCAACTACTTAGAATTTGTACATGGGGCCCATTGCCCATGTGCAACGAGTAGAGGAATAGCAGTTGTACCATGTCTACCAAAACTGTGTGTGAGTTTGACGTGTGTGTATGTATGTGTGTGTATGTTGCAGGAGGCAGGCATGACATGCTGCGTGACTGCTGCAAGCAGAATGATTAATGGAAATTGTGTTGGTATTTCAAGAACTCATTGTATGGAGACACGTGAATGTGTGTAAACATTGCATTGTGACAGTTATTGCTGTTGGCTATGATCTGCTGGTGTACTTCTCATCTTCATGTCATCAGTGTACACATCTTAGACTGAGGTGGGTACACGGATACATGGATGATTTCATCTTCAGAGATGTCAACTAAAGCAAGTTACGCTTTGTGTACATTTCACTATATTTTGTGCATTTCAGTTGATTGTAAGGAGGTAAGTGGGGAGATTACTGATAATAGATTTTGGTGGTCTTTGTGTTTAGTTTCAGTTTGTTTGTTTGTTTTTTGAGTGTGTGTTTGAACTTAAAAGCAGCACCACACAAGATAGTTGAAAATGCAGCTGTAGGTTGTAGTGAGTACATTTAGCATCAGCTGTATGTGTATGTATTATATCTACTGCTTTTATGATAAGTATAATAATAATATGAATGCTCATAATTACTGCTGGATTTGTTGTCAGTGTCTTAAAATGTATCCTATATTGTGATGACTCTGCAGATGTAGAAGAGGTGAGTTAAGATATGGGAAACAGTAAATATTAGTACATGTATTATTGTTTCAACTTTTAAGTGAATCTATGGAGTAAAAGAGATTGCATAAATCGTTGTTTGAAGGAAAATCTACTGGAGTATTGAGGACAACTAAACCTATCACTGACACTGTCATAATCCAACTCTTTAAAAGATTCTTCATACTGGAAGTTTACAGTATTTTATTTTTATGGAATAGATTTTGTCAATGGCATTGGGAATTTATACTAGCTTACAAGAAGATGACATTTTCAGAATAAAGTTAACTAACATAGTACTCAAGGTTTTTTCAGTTAGTGACCTCTTAGTGCTGCCTTGAGTCGTCACGCCGATAGTACTTAAGTTGTATTTAACTAGTAATACAATCCTACCATTTACTCTGACGTGTTGGAGAAACGTTTCTATGAACAAATTGGGGGGGGGAAGGGGGCGTGTGGGGGTTACGTGTGGCTGTTGAGCGCACAAAAGGGATCGAGAGAGATGGAGCGTAGTGGAAGCTTAAGCGATTTAGTCAAGTTAGCGAGCATGTCGCTAGTTCTCAGTACTCATTGGCGGGCAGCCTTTCTGCCAGTTCTTCTCAGAACTCAATGACAGGCGGCAGTGGTTGTGTAGAGAACTCAGGACTGGAGCTTGTACCGCTGGCAACACTAGCTGTGATCATTCCACTACTAGTAATTCAAAAAGGATGGAAACAGTTCGGAAGCATGAAACAGTATATTGCAGACACTGTGAACGCTACATTTCAAATCTACTTGGTATGTTCATCATCATAGATTTTATTGCCCTGCCACTAAAGTTTTAATTAACAATTGTGGCTGTTAGAAGAAGAAAATTTTATTTATTATTATCTATATAGTAATTGGCGAGCAAGCGAGACACTTACAGGGGTAAAAATGAAAAAATCGGGGATGTTTGTTTATTTGTATATATGTATGGACGTACGTATGTCATTTTGTACTTTGACCCTCGCATTTTTGTGTTAGTTATGTAGTCTACCCCGTCCCAAATTGCACTAAACAATCCTCTGGTTTATCGATCAGTACCCGTATCACCCTAGAAATTGAATTGTTTACCGTTTTGAATTCTTTTGCATGTGCAGTCAAACTTGAAAACTTAAGGGACTTCCATTTCTATTCGAGTTAGTGGCGGTGGTAAGTCAATACGCTCTTTGTCATGGTTATAAGCCGTGTGCACAGTATTTACCTGAAAATACATTGTCCACTAGACTACTGCGAAGGTAAGTCTGTGTAGGTGCATGTCCAGTTGTGTCAAAGCATTGTGTGTTACAACCACTACTTAGCTAAAGAATATCACAAAGAAAACTTTTAAATAACGTGTATTGTTTTGCTGTTGTTGTTTTCCTTCCAAGCAGTTGCAGAGAGTTGTTGCACTGAAATCCCTTTACCCTGTATGCTAAATTAAAAAAACTGGACCTTATTTTCAGTAGCTTCAGTGTTAGAAGTCAAAATCAATAGTATAGTCTTTAGGCTCGCTCGCCATTTGTGCTCAAGCACATCACTAGTACGCTTGTGTGTCAGTAACGACGACGATGACGACGACCGACGATGGTGTGTGTATTCATGAATAATTCATAGGCTTGGTACGGTTTGGTAAACCATTGTCTCTTTATCGTAGGTAAAGTGTCATCACATTCTGTAGAACGTGCCGGTTATTTCTAAAAAGCGAGTGCAATAGAGACGATGGAAGGCGGCGTAGGTATCAAAAAGGAAGGCAAAAGTACGAAAGATAAGGTAAAAGGAGATTCTAAAAAGCGGATGGAATCGGCGAGGTAAGGCTATGTAGGTTAAAATGGAACGGAAGAGAAGGCAATAACTAAAAAAGCAGGTGGAATAGACGAGTAAAGGCGGGGGTTAGTTTTCAAAGGAAAAGGGGGCGCCATGACTCAAAAAGAAGAGCTGAAGATAGGAGTGGTGGGATAGAATAAAAGCTCAGATAGTTCAGAAAAAAGAGGGCAGGAGAGGGAAACTTATGTAACCTTAACCAATGGTAGAGAATGATAATTGAGCAGGATAACTTGTGCTACTGCATTCTTACTTTGCAATACATCAAGCGCCACTATGTGGCGGGGTACTTGCTAGTTATTATTAATTGTCATTATTATTGTTGTTATTATTATTATTGTTATCGTTATCATTGTTATTGTGTATGGAATGGAAGAAATGGATCATGCAGAATTTTGGTCAAGTGATGATGGTGAAGAGCCAATTGCTGATCTAGAGAAGGTGACACTGTAAATAGAATGATGTCTACAAGTAATAAATGCAAAGATTCAAGAATAATTGTATTTATTACTTTTGTTTACACATTTTTGTTGATGTGGCAAACCATTTTTAGAGTAGCTGATATTGCAGTACAAGCATATTCAAACTCTTTTGTCTGGTGTTACTTAAGCTTGATAAACTTAAGCTTAATAAACTTAAGCTTAATAAACTTATTAATAATGGTATTTTGTCGACAATTGTTGAAATATTTCCAAATAGCCTTGTTAATGCCACAAAATTTCTCAATATTGACCGCAATGACTTCCATGGAATGATAGTTTGCCCAAAGTGTCATTCAACTTACTCTTGTGAAGATTGTTTTGAGCTGGAATGTTTACAACTTATTTTCAAGTCATCCAGAGGAAGGCAATTCATCCTTGGTCTGGAAGATCTGTTAGCAAGAGTCACTTTTTAAGGGCACATGTACATCTATTTGAGTAGCCGTCTTTCTCCTCTGCTCTTCCTTCCCTCTCTTTGCTTCATTCTCCAGCCCTGCTATTCACTTCCCCTCCAGCTACTCCTGTCCTGTGCAGTCACATGCCACGTCTACTCTCTCTATTCAAATCTCGTCCTGTCTCTCCATCATCTTGGACCATGATCTTGCTTTTGCACCAGCAACCCTTGGAGATTCCCTCTTTGTCCACACCTACACAATACACACACATACACACACAGAATAAAAAATATGCATATATACCATTTTTGGTGGATTACAAATTTTGACATCACAATTATAAATATTCAGATATTACTTGTGGTACACTAAAAATATCCATCTATTAATATATAGAATAAAGGTGACCTGATATGGTGAAGGCTTTTCAGGGTACGATGTTATTGTATCTTTTTACTATAACAGTGCAGTTAAAAATAAACGTTCAAATAGATGAGGAGTAATCTGTTCAGTTAAACTTTATAGCTGGGTCACAAGTTTATCGTCTGCTTGTCTAATTTATTTAATGTGCCATGCATAAGCTGTGAAGTAAATAAATGAGAATGAATGAATGAGAATGAAAATAAATAAACAAATGTATGTATATTATATACAGCCAAACTATACATGACAGAAATCTACATCTTTGATAAAAACAGAATGTATTTTTTTATACAGTGTATAGCTACATCCTGCATTTTACATCTGTAAACTCCAAATATTAGTGGTTCAGTAAGCTCCAGTAGATGCCTATATGTGCCAACTCAATGTGGACATACTATAGTATACCTCGAGTGTCACTTAGTCTACTGTGTTTGTCCACTTTGCTTGGTAAAGCAATTGTACACAACAAACATTAAATTAAAGTTCAGGTTCTCAAAGCTTTTTAAATCTCTTCTTGTGTATGATAATATCAAAAGAAACTAGTATATGCATTGGAATATCTTACATTATTATATTTAAGCTATTTTAAGTTAGCAGAGAGCTAACAGGAACACTCCCTGAATTCAGTACTTTATGAATTAATTAAAACAAAGTGTTAGTGAACAGCATCATTTAGTAGCTATACACATTAGGTGAAAACATTGGACTTGAGATCATTTAGTATACACACTAAGATAATACATTGGGCAGTCTAATGTGGAATATACTTCTGTTATACACCACAATTAAACATCAAAGATTACATAGGGTATGTATACTACTAGTATAACTTTGTTATACATACTTGGTCTCACATAAGTATAACACATTTTTTGCATGGTTTAAATTGGTGTAGTATCAAAAAGTCGATATGAAGCACATGCAAGTCAATATGTTGCTCATGCAAGCAGATATGTAGTTCATGTAATGAAATGATAGACGTAAATGCTTCTTCATAAAAGAGGCTGAACGAGCAAGAGACACTCACCTCACTGCTAGTTTCAATGGGGAACTCCAATTCCAGCACTTCAGTAAACCACCAAGAACAAAGCAAAACTACCGCAGGCAGCAAGAAATTATTTGCTCAGGTGATTACCGTGTGACAATAGGGGGGTGGGGCACCACCAACAAAAGTTTACGATCCGAAATGCATTGAAGTCAAACACAAACACATATATTGTTTAAACTAATCGTAAACTGCCTATTACTGTCTCAGCTCACATGTTTGTAACAATGGCATGGTTACACTGTAAAGAGGGAAGGCATTTCAGTTCATTGCAACATCTAGGGTTTCACACTTTTAAAAGTCTGTTTTATCTCACCTGCATTGGAAGTGAAGTGAAGCTGTTAGTACCAGATGAAGCTCTTCTTCCCGAGGACTTTGCCCCAAAACAGCATACCTGCAGGGGGAGACGAGAACATTGACCATTCAAGATAGCAACAGTGTGTGTGTGTATGTGTGTGTGTGTGTGATATCTTAGCTATACTCTACATCAAACAAATCTGTGCATCACCATTAGGCATCAACTTGTGACTTATTTTGAAATTAATCAGTCAGTAATCCAATTATTAGTTTTGATAAATGTCATGAGTTATACAATAGTTGATTTATTAACAGGATGGACTTAAACAAGTGCTGAGTCAAGAGAAAGGACAGTCAGTCAATTGACCAATGTAAACTTGACAGGAAGGAGAGTCTGATGTGGGACTTGCAGCGCAGGGGGCTGCTGTCCCACAGAGCAGGGTGTGTGCGGCAACAACGATGGTGGTTGCTGCTGCATTGCATTGGGTTGCTGTACAACTGGAAGATGCGTTTAAAGGAACTGATGGACAAGTGGTTATAAGAAAGCACATTACTGGGATTCATACTGAACTTTTTGCTATGTTTAGGGAAAGGGATGGGGGAAATAAAGTTTTTGGGGAGGGGAGAAAAATAATAATATAGCTATACAATGTGAAAAATAAAATAAATTTAATACAACAAATGAATAAATAAATTATTAGTAAATATAATATGATAAAATAAAGGAATAACTTAATACACATATAATAAATACATAATAAATAAATTAATTTAATAAAAATCAATAATTTAACATCAGAAACCTCGCTAATTGAATATGCCTTGCTGAAAGCTATATAAATCATGTCCAGAGTCAGAAAAGAGCTCTTGGTCAATCCGGCCAGAATCAGACATGCCGTACAATGATCCAGGAACATCACCAGCGCAGAGATCAGGATTAAAATGCTTTTCTGTAAATACAACCATGGGTGGAATGGTCTGACCAGTAGCACTGCAACAGCCAAGAATAGTAATTTATGTTTTGTTGCCTGTCGAATCTTTTTGGCACCCCTAGCTGCAATAACACGAGGGAGTTTATGCTCAAGGGGCATTCCTGGTTCATCACAATTGTATATTTGGGATTGCTTATACATTAAGCTATATTCAAGAAGAGTTTCTTTGAGAAGCTCAAATAACTTACCAGTTGAAGGCGTGGTACCTACGGTTGCAGCTGAGATATGAATATATGCTGTCAAAAAAAAACACAACACATATAAACACAGACATTAAAGGCACTCATTTGCTAGCATTTTATGCAGTATAATTGTATCACTCAATTGATTATATTGATTACTGGTGTGAATGCCTCCAATTTGTATCTTTTTCTCACTAAAGGGGACATCATCCCACACGGCTGTGCCACAAAACTTGCTCCTTCAAAAATGGAAGTTCATGTACAGTGTTGATGCGGGTTCTGACACTGGAAGTATCCAATGTGAATCCTGAATTAAAGACAGTCCTGAGTGTATGTATTAGAAGCTAGAATATATAACTCTTATTGGGTTGTAAATCCACTGACAAGTTACACTGTCTCCACACACACACAGAATTAGATATATTGGTTAGACAAGTTTGATATAGAATAGTAGACCACAAGCACTAGAGCTAATGACCACTAAATACAAGAGTCAAGTGACCACAAGTATGAGATAAAACTAAAGATAACAAAAACAGCTAACATGGAAACAGCTGGAAAGCATGCGCTAACAACTGACCAATCAGCTGCCAGCACACACCAGGGGAGCAGAAGTAGTGGAAAGTGGTAGGACAACAACAGGAAATAATAAGATTAAAACACACAAAATAAAGTGAGTTAATTATAAGTGTTACACAGTGTTCAGTGGCCTGAACATACAGTGAAGATGAAAAATAGCGAGCTACAAATTGCAGCAACATCACAGGACACAGGCTGTCTCATTGTTAATCTCACAGAAGAGAGGTTATTTTATTATCAGACCACATTCCATACCGAAACAAACACTTACAAACCACTTTTGAGGTTGTAAAAATACTCCATTATAACCCCAGCTCATTCTTCACCATAGCCCTCTCTGGAAGAACTTTCTAGAAGACTATTATTTATGTCTAACTACTAATAAAGAAACAGCCAATCTTCAACTAAACTTATTTTAGAAGGACAGACTCAGTAAAGTTTTTCACTTATTTTCTTAAGCTATTTTTCATATTCAGCAGTAAAATACTAAAAGAATACACCTTAAACTTGCGCAGAGAAATAGGCCCTTCATTTTGTTAAGTTGATGTACAGGCGAATTCTGCGGCAGCGCTGAACTGAAACAATGGAACCGCAATCTGGAGGTGGGGCTACTAGTATTGGACTGTCTCACAGACATAAAATACAGAATAAAGTGCGGGTGACAAAAAGTTTGTTTTTTGGTGGTATGGAAAGAACTCTACAAAGGCTTATAAACCTACCATTATTCTATTTCTTCTCATTCTGTAAAGGGGCGTGGCAGTACTTTTAAAGTGATAGTAATTTCCACATAGAATTGAGTAAAGAAAGCCACCAAAATCACTGCCACAAACCTGACTACAAGCTCAACAGCAATAGTATGGTAACTAGAAAGTAAGCTGGTTCATTGAATATTAGACTCTGTTGTTGCCGGGTCTTTTCCTTTGAAACAGTGGCTGACAGTATTGGAATTTCGATTTTTTTATTTAGGAGGGCCATTCACAGTAATTTGCTAATGGTAGTTAACCGCCATGGTAATGGCCATGTCTCCTGACCCTTTCTACATGGTTCAATAAAGTTCCAATAATACAGAGTAGTGGCTGGTAAAGGGTCTGGCTACACCAGACTACAAGCGACCATATTGGTAAATAATATCAAACTACTTGACAATCACATACTATATTTTGTAACACAATGTTAAGCATTCTTTAATGAAAATTTATTTAAAAGTAACAGTAAAAATAAAATAAAAATGTGTAAATTTGAAATATGGGATATGATATTAAAAAAATTGAAAGTGCAATACAATGAGTGTTTTCAAATGTATGTCCATGTGACTTTGTCAGACTTCATTCCACAATTCTATTACACAAACCATACAATAATTCAAATACTACAATAATAACAATACACTTACAGGAGCTGTCGATGTATTTTATCTGCTAAATGATTACATTCTCCTGTTTGGAACAATACAGTAACAAACTCCTTGAGAGCTGAGGGTCTCGATGGAAAGACTCTACGAATGTTGTCCAAAAGAGTCCTTGCTCTGTCTTCGTCAATCAGGTCTTTACGCTCACGAAGTTGGTCATAGGTATATTGTGATATGAGTCCAATACTGTAGCAGTGATCAGCTACTGTCATAACACAAGGCTTCATTGAGTGCACCAAGTCAGGATACACACTCAGAAATATACTCAAGTTATTGCCACCTATTAATATAACATTTATAATAAAACCAAATAAAAACAATACTTGACTTACTTTTAGAGACCTCTACCACAGGATCTTTCTTCTCATATTTCTAAACAAAACAAAATAATTGTTAGTTATTGCAAGTTAGAATATTTAGTCTATTTCTACATACCTGTCCATACCAAATGAGGTGTCTATTCTGAAGTGCAATTCCTTGGGAATTGTTGACACATGTCATGGCTGAAGGAATAGACTCGACTTCATGAACTATCCCAAGATGATTCCTTCCTTCATGTGAACGACAGTCAAAGGCAAACTGGTAGTCCATGGAACTGTTGTAGTTCATTCTGGAACTAGCTTTCTTTAGAGTGTCTTCTATTTCTTGTTTTAGAGCAGCACATTCATGGTGAATGGAGTCTTGGAAAGTAGGATCACACGAAACAACGACTTCAAAATATTTACATCGAGATATAAATGTTACACGAATTCGTTTAGATCCGTACATAAAGTGCACCATGTTTTTCTTGACTCCTTCTCCAATGAAAGTGAAGGACTTGTTGGATACGAGACATGCCATTGCAGCAGGAAAGAGTCCCATAGGAGTAAACCCACTACTGAAGTACATCAAGAGAGGCTCCATAAGACTTGAGCTACAAGATTCTTTGTGGAATTGGTCAAGTTCCTTTGCACTAGTGTTTTCTAACACGCACGGCATGATGTATTCATTCTCCTCTTCTATATCTGAGGTATCAGAAGATTCAACTGACGCAATCTCAGCTATCAAGTGAAGATATGCAAGCAAAGCTACCAGTAGCTCTGGTGGAATCAGATCTACTGAAATGTCAGCTGTAGCTGTCTTCAAATCTATCATAGAGAATCGACCTGTCTTCCTGAATCTTTCGGATGTGGCCTGACCTACGCTATCAAAGTTCATGGCTTTGAGAATGACACCAGTGATACTGTCATACACTACCTGGGTGTCTATGATGACCAGGTCTTCCAAACCAGGCACACTGGGGAAGTACATCAGAACACCGGCATGGTGGTGAAGAAACCACAGTGCTGATTTGGTCTCGTAGGGTGTCATATTGAAGGCATGGGACAAGGCCAAGCAAGTCTCCAGGCTGGCTGTCCTCACTTCTCTCATGCGAAGACACAAGCTGAACAGAAGCCACACAGCTGGAATTTTCAGCTTTTTAAAGTGTTTCTCCATGGCATTCTCCAGTAGCTGATGCAAGTGATCGATCTCTTCTACTCCGCCACCCATGTTGTCTAAAGAAACAACAAGCTTGTCTTTTGAGCAGAACTGAACTATGCCTTTTTTGAAGGAGTCGGAGTCTCGAATCACTTTTTGAAGCTGTGAGTCGACTGTAGCGATGACTTCCTCAGAAACCTTGTCTTTGTGAGTGCCCACTATATACACTACTGACTTGGAGGACTCCAGTATCTCACCAATGACTGAGTTGTCTGGTCCTGGTAGAGGTTGAAGATGGGTGGAGGAACTGAAGCAAGATATACTGGCCAGAGTACGCAAAATCATCTCTTGCAGAGTAAACTCAGATTTTTCTGGTGCTGTTGTCTCTCCTGAAGCTCTCTGATAAAAGACCCGATACTCCTCATCTAGTTGGAACTTGTAGCTAAAGAACAGCAAGTAGAGGCCAGGTCCTATGGTGAGTGCTGGTAGCATGTCCATCAGCTCAGGCTGACCTCCGGTGTCCTCAATTCTCAAAAAAAATTTAAAAGAATGCTTCACATTTTCTGCAAAGTGTAGTTGTTTGGACACTGTCTCGAATATGGCAGCTATTTCAGAATAATCTGGTGATGATACTGCCTGATCAGCTGGTTGGTCATGTGCTGTTGAGAGTGGAGTGATTTCCTTATGCCTGGGTTGCTTATTTGAAGAGTGAGACTTCCCTGTACTGCTAGCCTGACTGACCTCTGCCCTGGTGTCACTACCTCTATGGGAATCAGCTGTAGCATCAGAAGTGGATCCAATCTGAAAACTATCTTTGAGAGTTTGAAAGAGTAGAGATGCTTCCTCAATGAGATTTTTTACAATGGTCCACTTTGTGGTTCTTTCTGCTGTAGTTGGATCAGACTTGCCTTGGACTAGCATATTGGAGCAACACTGTACTGTGCCTGTGCTGCCATGAATCTGCTCCTCTTCTTTTGCTGACAGAAGATCTATGATCTCTTTTTGAATTCTCCTGAGAGTTGTACTCTTGCCTTGTCTTGGAGGACCAAGGGACATAAACTTTAAAGACAGAAGCTCCAACACTTCTTTGGAAACAATGAAGTGTTTGTATGCATCTTCATACTTGATAGCTATTGAACATAAATAAAATATGAATTATAAAATATTGTAAATAAAACACTAATTACAGGTATTAAGGTCCCATTGGTTATACTATACAAGTAACCCACACACTGCACCAGTACCATTAGCTGGCTCCAGCAATACAAAGTGTGGGCAGCTGGTTTTATAGCCTGGAGCTAAGCCAGTAGAAGCAGCTGCCAGTAGTAGCAGCTGCATTCCAGCACTTGCAATTTTGGCAAAGACAATCAATTACCTTACTTATTATAATATCTTAATTAATACAATAAATATTTAGTTTTAACATAATTAACACAATAATAAATAATAAAATTCTAGTTATACTATAGTACAAGTTTTAATACCTAACTTTAGTTCCCATACAATCTATAAATGGGACATTCTAAAGAGAAGCCAATATCACTGAAGGCAAGATGGCTTTCTAGAGATGCTGCTATTTACTTACACTAACCTGACAGAGTTTCTTTGTATACTCCATCTCTATTAGCAACCAGCAACTGTCCAGTAGACAAGACTGCAGTAGCTATCCATCCACTAGCATCTAATCTGGTCTATCTCCCTCACTAGTAGTCTCAATCCACTCCTCTGTCTTGTTGGAGTAACTTCCAATGGTAGAACTATAACTGACGCCGATTAGATTCGATACATAGGAGACGATAGCAAAGATCTCAGTAAGTGTGGTTACTGTCCTCCATATTGTTTGTCTTCTTGTCCTGCCATTACTAGCAGATGCTATGATGGACTCTAAACTGCATATAAATAGAATCTTCTCCTTGGCACCTCCTCCAGTGAAGTAGAAGTTGCCTTCATGGAATGTTGATCGCATGTTGTAGCATGAAGAAGGAAGTGAGTCTGCAGTCGTCCAATGGTCGTTGAGTAGAACTTCCACTACGTCCAACCTCTTGCTATGTGAGTCACACCCACCAGCCACGACCAGGACCTCTGGTGATCCTCCACTAACTGATGATGCATGGTAGCGAGGAGTAGGCATGGCACATAGCAATGGCTTCCAGTCTAGACCAGTAGTACTAGTCAACAGAGAGTTAGTGGTTTCATAAGTGGAGGGATGCAGTCCACCAACCAATACAAACTTAGACTGGTAGGTAGTTAGGGACGAGAGTTTATATGGTGCAAGAGTAGTAGTCCATGAGTGAAGGTCAGTAGAGATGTGAAGTGTGCGATAAATAGAATCCATAACTAGCAGTTTATCATGTAGTACTGCACATTCTACAGGCCAGACATCCTTACTCCATGTATGGCAGTGCTCCCAGTGAAGTGAGACTGGAGGATGGAGATCTCTCTAAATATAAACAAATAAATATATAAATAAAGTGATAAATAAACAAACAAACACACAAACAAACAGCACTAAGTGCTATTTAAATGAGACTTTAACATGCAAACACACAAACAAACTTTTATAAGACTACAAATATCTTATAAACAAACACATAAACAATTTTATTCCTATATCAGCAATGATAACAACAGCAACTCTATGACATGCTAACACACAAACATACAATCTTCTCACACAATGATTAAATACAATACAATAATATTTTAATAAATGAAATAGTAAAAAACAATGCTGAGAAATTTTAAAATAAACAAACACACAAACATACAACTGGTACAATGCGTAAATATGTGTACACAAACACACAATAACTACACGATATTCCAAACACATAATAAGAGAATGTGTTGTTTCTTCCTGTGCTAAAATAATGTACAGTAGGCACCAGAAAAAATAGGTTTTCAATTTTGTTCAGTAGAATGATTTTTTTTTTGCACAGAAAGAGCTATAGTAGAAAAAACAAACAAAACAATATTATGGTAGTTGATAAAATATAGTTTTTCAGTTCGACGATGTTAATGTTTTAATTTTCACTGTTTACCGCATGCATCACTTCTAGGAATGAAAAAAAAAGTTGCTATTTGAAATATTGGGGCCATCAGTGGCTTAGATATTCTTACTTCTAGAGCCCCAACTGTAGCTGGTAGAAAGGCTAAGAAGTAGGGACCTGTCAGAACAGCAACTTCAGCAAAAATCCAGTCAGTCTGCTTAATTGAAGCGAGTCAGTTTTTTTTATTGTGCAAGTTGTTTAGCATGATCCCTATAGCATTTAGAAGGTAGTACAAGGCCTTAGCTTACAGATATAGCTGTGGAAGAGTTCTAGCTTTTAGTAGTAAA
>WLWD01003063.1_pt1 | contig 35933 bp, 6 predicted proteins | sample 6712731 | NCBI WGS metagenome assembly WLWD01 (sample SAMN12718690, study PRJNA576275) | sponge metagenome | isolation source: marine sponge | host: Mycale hentscheli | place: New Zealand: South Island, Marlborough, Capsize Point | collected 2014-11-01 | reverse complement strand
AAATATACTAAACTTAATCATGCCTGTAGCCAGGAGTTTGTGCAAGGGGGTTCGAATTTCATAGAAACGCAAGAAAGCCACACCTACTTTTGTTTTCTTCGTTTATTCTTTAAAAAGCGAAAAAGAAGGAGGGGAAATTACGCCAAAACTAATAATTTGTCTGACGCTCTATGTGTTCTATTAATAAATTCATTGAACACTGCTGACTGTCAGCAATAAGCGGTAAACAGCTAACGCTATATCGTTCTTGTGTAACCAGGCTTCTAACCACTATCGTGAGCTGTACACAAACAACTATAAGTTATCTAAATAAGTACATTACGGCACACCATAAAAAGAATAGTTGTAGCGTAGCTTGCTTAGCTAAGTAAGTACATTACGCATACCATAAAAAGAATAGTTGTAGCGTAGCTTGCTTAAATAAGTACATTACGCACACCATAAATAGAATAGTTGTAGCGTAGCTTGCTTTATCAGTACCATAACGAGAGCGATGTTTTGTAGTCGTCAAGGAGCTCAATGTTTATTTGAAAGCTTGGAATCAGACTAGGCCGTCCAACTATAGAGTATGAAGTATATTCGGGGATATATATAGCTAAATAGCAGAATATTCCATTGAGATTTAGACACGATCGACCAGAAGTCGACATACCATAAGTTAAATGTGAGGTGTGGCTAAATAATTTACTTCCGGTCACTCAAAAGGGGGGTTCGACCGAACCCCCCGAACCCCCCTGGCTACGGGTATGACATTTATCGGATAATACATAATTTTAATCCTAATTATTATCTAATTTAATGCTAACACATAATTCTCCTTTGAAAATTTAACTGAATGAGCTAATGCAAGCTCTAGAAAATGTTTAGTTTAGTACATTATTTATACAGACACTTAATAATTCTCATTCTTTAATTTTAATTCAGATACATTTTCAAATTCTTCTATCACTTAGATTATAGTTAGTGGACATGACTAAATCTATCAATTCTATATAGCAACATCCCCCACAACTAGTCTTAATGTATTCAACTTACTAGATTCATTATAAGCACCAGGAGATGAAGTACAGTAATTGTCTATCAAAAAGAGTTGTGGCTTTAGGGATTACTTTACTATTAGCTATTTCAACGACGATTCAGGTAGAAGCGATTAGAAGGTTGCTGGAAATATACTAACCTTCATCAGCTCGCACACCTAGGGAGTTGTAGTGTTACAGTAGTCGTTTTGTATGCGTTTGTCCCTGTCACGCTCTGATTTTGGAGATTACTGACAATTAACTGAGGATTGATATGAACTCACTCAGAATGATGACTACCCGTACTACTTTAGGTTCAAGCAGTTGTGTGTAACGCCCCCTCCCCCCCTATGGTCACGTGGTAATCACGTGAGCAAAACAATAAAGATCTGAAATCGTCGTTTCGAGTAATCAATCATCTGTAAGAGTGATAGAAAAAAGACAAATAGACAGACAGAGTAATAGCCAGACAAACAGACAGAAATACGACGACGACTACTACAACCTTTTCGGCATGACTATTAAGGTGAATAAATATCACTCCTAGAGATGATAGTTTTTAAATGCTGTTGACTATCAGCTGACTATAAAAGGAGAACCGAATGTGCCTTCCTTAGCTCCTTGTCCCAGTTTGCCTTGAAGTGACCAGCCACCACCTCTGACTTAGTTTTATCCCATAAATTGATGCATTTTGGAGCTGTGTACAAAGTTTCAAGTCCATTCGAAATTTGTTTATAGTGTTTTTTGTCATCCTTACTTATCATAGTATAAAAAAATATCATAATTTTTTCCTCACTACTTTTTCATAGGTGTTTTGAAATTTTTTTGTACTCTAGTGTGAGAATTGGTCAATAAATTTTCAGTTCTTCTCATTTATTCAAGTTTCATTTTTAAAAACTACCATTCGTTTTACAAAAATTAACATTAAATATTATAGAAATAAGTTATTTAGAAAACCTTTCAAATTTACACACTAAACAAGGTATCATAGAATAGCGATGTGTATGAAGTTAGTAGTCTTGATGTTAAAGTAGAGTGGTTTACTTGCACTAAAGTTTGTTAAGAGTTATCTTGACATTGACACCTTAAAATTTTGGTGGGTGTGTTTTTTTGGCCTTATTTTCAGATCATTTTGAAATGCTTACATAGAGACTTCTTGCCAAAGTCCTCTTCAGGAGTTAACTGAGGTCGAACTTGATATAACAAACACAATGTAAACAGTAACACCACTGGAGGGTACCCACACTGTTTATTATATCCCAATAGGTGATTTGCATGCAGCATTGACAGCCAGACTCTTACCTCTTCGTTTTAATGGGGTGATGTTGCTGCCAAGCATGTTCGGCAATGGCTAAAAATTCACACCAACCCTCTTGCAAGCATTCTGATGTCTTTTTACTCTCTGCTCAAGCATTCCAATTGTTTCACCTATTAAACTTTACCACAACTGCAGGGTGGTATAGCTATACACTATGGATGACTCCATGGTAATGGGTACAGTAGATAGTATCTTTGACTGAAGTAAGATGTGATCCTTACAGGACTTAAATGTTGTTTTGATGTCAAAGCATCTACCTAAATACTCTCTGTATTCTCTCACTCAATCCTGCTATATATAGAATAGTAAAAATTTAACCTTTCTCTTCCTCAGTATACTAAACCAGCCTTTATATATGTTTCAGTAAGCTACAAAAAAGGAAGTGAGGAACATTTCAATATTTTTATGCCTATTTAGTTAGTTATAATTATGTTTTCACAGATTTATAGGTACAGTTGTGGGTGTGGTTTAATGAATCAAAACATTACACTATGCACAAGATGCTACTTGGAGGTTGCCAATAATATCCTGTCATTTAAATTCATTTTTAGATAATTTTGTGAAAAGTGAGAGGTCCAATGTGTTCAATAACACCACAAGCACAATAATACAGGTATCCTTCCCAATGTTGTACAAATTTGTGTTGCCACATTTGATATATATGATGATTGAATAATACAGGTATATCTTTCCCAATGTTGTACAAATTTGTGTAGCCTCATCAGATGATTGAATAATACAAATATCCTTCGCAATGTTGTAGAAATTTGTGTAGCCACATTTGATATATGATTGAATAATACAGTTATGTTTCCCAATGTTGTGCAAATTTGTTTATGTTGTACAAATTTGTGTAGCCTAATTAGATTTATGATTGAATAATACAGGTATCTTTCCCAATGTTGTACAAATTTGTGTAGCCTCATTAGATATATGATTGTATTTTCAAAACAAAGCAACAGTCGTTAGATCTACACAGCATAATACAAGCAAACAGTTTCACAGTAATTTACAGTACAACCTCATCAGTTTTAATAAATAGCACAACACAAAAATAAACGGTAATCAGACTATTACTATAGCACAATAACAATTCTAAAAACTATTATTTGATGGAGTACACTTTATAGGGAGGGTCAAGTGAGTAGAATCTTATGCACAACACTTCGAGCTAATAGCTAGATAGCAGTATTAGCTATAAAATTATTTGCTAAGTTCAATTGATTGTCAAAAGTTTAAAAAAGGAGGAAGAGAAGAAGTATCCTGCAGAAGCTATCTGTAGTAAAATCTTACAACACTGACTATACAACTTAAATACTAATTTTTGATAGGGAAGTTCACTTACATTGCCCATCACATTGCTTTAGTTCAAGTGAATACCATTGTAAATAATATGCAATAATACACTATGCTCACTTTGTACAAGTAACTAAACAACATAAGGAAACCCTACAAATTTGCATTTGTGACCGTCTATAGGAAAACCAGGCACAACGCGGCACCTTCGAATTTTTTTTTTTTGAACTTACGGAGTTGTCGGCGTCCAGATATTGAGCTCTCCAAGTTTTATCGTCGCAGCTTTAGTCGTTCCTGCTATAATAGACCTAACCGTTCCCTTCCGTAGGCTTGAAACAATACATTTTTAAGAAATCGATCGATCTTTTCTCGATATTACGCACGCCGCGTTGTGCCCGGTTTTCCCGTAGACGGTCACATTTATACAACAAATGTAAATTTACAGTTTCAATTTATTAACACGATTGGTAAATTTCATGCAAAATAAACAGTGTTTAACATTTTAATAGTATCCAAATATTGCACTATGATATCCATATTTGTTATCTTTTTCCACTATATTCACTAGTTAGACTTACTGAAGCCTAACCCTGTAAACCAAACATGATTTAACTACATCTTACGGAACTTCCATATTGTCAAGTTTAAAATTGGATTCATAGGAATTCTATTATATAAATTATACCTATTTGTGTTTAGATTTGCTAATAAAAACATTTTTGTGTAGTTTAAATAAACAAATTTACAGAAAATTACTTAAAAAAAGATATAGCAAACATATGATATTGATTAAACTGTTATGTACTTCAGTAGGCAAAAAAATGTAGTGAGTAAAAATATGGTAGAATGAATTAGAACATCACTAGCCTGTCTATTATATACTATCTATTACATTAATTTCTGTTTATTAACATAACTCTGGCATACATTAAAAAAAGAATGTTATCCAGCTGCCATTTGAAGTTTGCAGTATTTACATTTATGCCAAATTTTTATGATAACAACTATAAAAAGCGTTGCAGCACTTCACTTCCCCCTAATTAAAGGTGGTTTGATATATATTAATTAGTCAGTTATTTGTCAGTTAGAGTACTACCCAGTCTAGCTTAATAAACCTCCTATTTTAAGTCCTGTGTTAAGGTATTCTTTAAAATATCACAGTCAGCAAAATTACACTGGAGTCCAGTGGCACCATCTCAACTCTTATCTTGCAATATCTTGACATTACAGTTAGCTAGATCCATGTTCATATCCCAGGTATACTGTCACTACAGTAGTATGAGTATAAGCAGACACATCCAACAAAGAATGGACAAACAATACATTTCTATTGGAGAGGGAAAGCACAAAGTACACTAAGCAGAAGTAATTCTGTTAATCATAAGCTGTAACTCATCAGTCATTAGGTTTCTATACATTGCAGATTTCATTGATAAATATTATATTGTTTTTTTTAATTTGGTTGAAACAACATACAAATTATAGCACAATAATATCTTTAATCAATATTTATGTTCAGTTAGTATTAGGTGCAATTAATAAAATAGACAAAAGAATAAAATGAGTTTTTGGATTTGTTTTAATTGGCTCACATCTTATCACATATGAATACAGCATATAATCTAACAACAATAAAAACAGACTACTATACATCACATAGATAATGAATACAAATACAAAGGTATGTGATACAGTTATATCTTAGTTGATCATATGCAGAGTTTCCTTGTAGCTCAATATTTGAAGATGTATTTTTCTTGTCCACTTTGATTTCATCATAATACTACTGAGTTAGACAAATTATCAACTCTTACTTCATTAGAATGAACTAGTGTTTTCTTAATCAAGTATTGGGACAATAGCATTAGTAAGCATTACATACTACAGCTCCAGTGATATTTACTAGGACAAATGAAGTCACACTAGCTGCAGCTGTATAAAACACCATTAAATTAGATTTTTATGATTAACTATCAACTTATATGTAATGTGACACCAAACTGACAAATGTAGTAACACCTTACTTAATACAGTTAGCTCAAGCCTAATGTTTTATAAAGGTAATTCATTAATTCTGCAATTATTTAGTTTAAAAAGTATATAAAAGTGAAAAGCCTTGTCATTTCCAAATATTGAAAATTATTACTCTGTATATTAATACATTCTTGTAAATGAATTAAATATGAGTCATTTTAAAATACAATTTATAAAGCATAAGCATTATGATGGCGTGATTTATATGATTTAATATTGATTAATACTATGAAAAAATGTCCATCTTACTAATTTAAATCATAGATTATTTCAGGAGCAACTAATATTGTCTAGCATAATATACTGGGATGGATACGGCCCTATAAATAACATAAGGGTCCAAGTTTTATTAAGGAATAAATATAATGACTACAATACAACATGAGACTTTGACATGTAGCAAACTATATAATATGAAGAGCAGTAAATATCATGCAGCTATTTCATAAACAAAATTGCTCATATTGGTACTCTTGTACATCAATAAAATATACTTGGTTCAGAGGAAAGGGGAGCAGTGGCTCCGTCACACCCCCTTAATTATTACCTTACATGTGTTATATAAGGTGGTATACTGGTAAGCTAATAATACAATACACAATAGTCATGCTTATTTTATCAATGATTAATTTCAAAGATTTGCTAGTGATTGATAGTTTAACTAAATAATAATATTATTATATTGTTATAATTACCCAATTACTTATTGCCCGGCTTTGCATACAAAGAGAACTTTAAACAAATTGAAGTAATTTAATGTATATAAGCGCTCTGCCACTGAGATACAACAACCAGCCGGCAAACAAACTCTTCATTCAGTATGTGCGGGGCACTGCTGTGCTACAGTCTCATTCTCATCAGACCAAGATTTTTTTTATCTGTGGAATTTTTTTACTCCGTTAATTTATCACTTCACAATTTCTTTCTTCTCAGCTTATTTTACTCATTAGAAAAAAAAAAGATATTCAATATTTTTACTCAGCTAATAACTATTCTAGTGACTGTAAATGACCATTATGACAAGCACATATTAAATACAAATATTCTTACCTTGTGCAAATACAGGATAATAATATTGTGATGACAAGATTGTAACCATTAGCACATGAACAACCCACACGTCCATCACCACTGCTCTTGAAGTTGGTATTATATACAGATAAACACAAGTTATCATAATAGTACAAACCTATTTCATAGTGAAAATTGAATAACTATATTATATAAGCCATGGCTGGGGCTCTACGTAGCAGAAATAAAACAAAAAAATGGCCAGTAAAAATTTATGAGCATGTTCATGAATAATATAAGATGGATATGGTGTAAGTCTGTGTGTATTATAGTGAGTTCTCTAGAGAATATGGTTCACTACACAAATATTACAAATATATCATCACTAAGACACCACTCATTGATCACCATAAGTCTAACACAGCAGAGGTAATTGAAGGTGATGATTCAAAGTGGTGGGGGGGGGGGTCTAAAGGGGGGACATCACGTACTGCACACCACTATAATCTTATAAAACTATTTTCTATTTCATAGAGTAAGTGGCGGTGGCAACAAAATTTTTTTAATTCTGTATCGTTAAAAAAAAAAAGTCAGTGAAAGAGAAAGAATATATCTAACGAGTAAAAGAAGGCTGAGAAAGAAATTATGTAGAAACAGCTCATAGGTCATTATAAGTCTAACATTAACAAGTAGCTAATCTGACTTACTTCAAAGTTTCGATGAAGCAATTAAATACTTCCACAACTTCTATGAAGTGTGCAGTTGCCAATGAAGTTGATACGCCGTTTGCGCCCAATTTAGGGCATATGACACAATTAGAATGGAAGAATAATTCTTTACCAGTCCCTTTTACAGTGACTAAAATACGGGCGTGAACGGAATTGATCGCAGCAACGTAGCCAAGCCCCTTGGAGGTATAGAGCTCTGTTAGAAGTCAAGGATGAGCGAATACGGGTAGCAAAAGCGAGATACTTAGAAAAACTGAAGCTAATAGACCTGGATGAGAAGGGTGACCCTTATGACCCTCAAAATAGGTCGAAATTTGTGGATGAAATGAAGTTCTGGCCCGCTATAGCTAGAATATGGACATATTTTTTGCTACTATGTAGAGCGACCAGGTGTCTATACTAGACAGCAATTAATGCAGTGGAAATGTTTGGACGCCTTTAACTACTTTCAGAGTGGTCATGTAAGGGATATTCTTGGTTGGAATGTCTCCAGTGCTTACTGTGTTGTCATAGCACGAGTCAACCCCAGCCAGAATTCACCAGACAAAGCTCATCATGCCTGGATAGCTACAAAAATGAATGGGGAAATAATCACTCTTCATTGTACATGTATGGCTGGGTAAGGTAGCACTTTGACCAGCAATGATTGCATTATTTAGTAGTGGGTGAATTTTATTTCCACTGATAGACTCGGAGAGGGTTTCTCACATGCAGCAGCGATTCTATTCAAGATAGAATATACTGTTAGAAATGGCTACACATCTGTGGCGTCTAACCAATGTGGTTGGAATAAAGTGTTCACACAAAAGGTAAACCATGCTTACAATTAATTCCAAAACTGATATATATTTTTTTACATAATAATGTAGCATCAGCCTTCTAGAGTTATTGATATCAACTTTACCCAGCCAAAATGAGAAGATAATAAAGATGCTTGTATCACAAGTATAAGAAGTATCCCACACTCCCTGGCCTACCAACCCCCATAATGTCTTTGGGGAGGATGAAGTATACGAATTTAGAAGAGGAAGAATTGGAACATGAATGTGCCAGAGTTTTTGAGGAGATGGGTTTAACAATAGAGGAATCACAATATCTGTTTCGGGGTCACATCAAAGCAGTATAAAAGTCTGCTATGGTATGAATATAGGAAGGGTCGTCTTACTGCATCTTGTTTTGGAAATATTATTTATACCTCTTTAGACAGCCCATCTAGATCACCTATAGATAAAATCTTTCAACAAAGTAAGACTCCCCAGTCTCCAGCAATAAAATGTGGGATTGGTAATGAAGATACAGCAAGGGAGGCCTATAAACAGAAAAACAAACAAACTTGAACAAGATTAATTTTAAATACAAAGGAATAATGGTATTGCATGAATATTATTTTAGTGATAATTGAATGTTATATTGTTTTTATATTTCTTTTTTCCCAGTCGTATCAGCTAATATTACTTTTAATGGTATAGTTTCAGAAAATGTTTACTTATTCTGAACATGGTCTTCATCATTTTGTAATAGCTGATGCAGTTTGAGCGCATCATTGGGAGATTAGTATACCACTTACAACCCTTTGCCTTCCACTATAATTATGTAGCATGAAATTATATTCTATTGAGACACTTAGCTATGCAACAGTATTGGCTGCAAAAAATACAGTAAACATACAACTATGGAAAATAAAATTTTGGTTGTGCTTTTTGTGCACCTAATACTGGCTATAATTTTGAAACGTATGAATAGATAACACATTATGACATATCTAATTCTCAAAGTGTTTCAAGTTGGCAGTTGTTTTGACAGCTAATGTGAAAGTGAATATAATTATTATAACATGAAATTTATGCATTTTCCCTCACTATAATTTTTGTTGTTATCACAGTGCTTGTGTACGAGTGGGGATTTCCACATGTGATCTAATTGATCATGTGCTGTTATGAAGTTTCTATTTGTATGTGGTTGATAAACGTTACTCTTTCTTCAGTTGTGCGTACACAACCTCACCGGTTTACTCAAACTGGAATGTTTATGCAACAATTCATTAAAATTTCGTGAAAATACTTACATTGTGGAGGGGCCACTAATTCAATTATGACTACACCTTCACACCTCCCAAGTACAACTCACATGTCACAGAAATATCCCAACACCAACTGACATTCCCAGGGGCTGTGCCCACCACACAATGATCTCATGTTCTGTATCATATGTTGATACAAAGTTCCTAGTTCAGTCATCCTCATTCAGTTCAGTAACCACTAGAAGGCTCCACAAGCTGAAATATTACGGTTCTATTCTACTGAAATAAATTCTCTGAAACTTGCTACACCTGGCTAGCTATCAGGGTAGCTAGTTCTATTAAATAGTCCAGCTGCCTGTAATATCAGGTGACTCCTAATCATTAACATTAAAGTATTAAACCACAATACAGTATAATAAACAATATTTATATTGAGCTATTTTACACAATTAACTGTTAATCAAAATTTCACACTTTTAATTAGACAATTTTTGTTGGCACCCCTTCTGATACTGTTATATATGCCAAACCGAACCTGCATACCAAGTTTCATGCTTTGGTCCACTCTGTCACAATAATTTTTCTTATCTGCTGGACTAATAGGAATCTATTTCTACTCACTTTAAGCAAGGCACTCAATGTGACATCATACATTAATTTTTCAAATTATTTATGTAGAATGGTGCTTTTTTAAATTAATTGTTTAGATACAAAATATCGTCTACAGTATTAAATCTTTTATATGACATTAAAAAGTCAGGTTTGCAAAATGGCTTTATAACAAATGAAAGCTTAATGCAGGAGAATATCATGAGTCTTACATCACAGATTGATTAGCTGCAAATATCAATATTTTTCGACTTATACACGTCTATACTGTGTATATGCTACACACTTACCTCTTTTTTCTTTGCAAAAGTTGTATAGGCATAAAAACACTTCTTGCAAACACATGCTTCTTTCCTGCTGTCAATGGTGACCAGATTCACCCCTTTTCCTTCTTTTTGGGATGCATTTAAAACCATTTATTTCCATATTAGTGACTAATTCGATTCCTGTGTTCCTAGAAGACGTCTGTTTTTTACTTTAGTCGAATTAGCACAAGCTAAACAAAGAGCTGCACTTGATGATTAGTACCCGTATCACGCTAACTAAAACGCAAACTTTACTTGGCCCTCAATGCTGACGTCACGTACGTGGGCGAGTACCAATCCGATGTGGAGCTCTCACCAGACCCTTTCCTTCCCCCACGCCCGCATTCAGTGTTAGAAGTCAAAATCATTCATATAAAAATAGTATAGTCTTTAGGCTCGCTCGCCATTTGTGCTCAAGCACATCACTAGTTGGCGAGCGAGCGAAGCGAGCGAGACACTCTCAGGGGTAACTCAATCGAGATTTCGCTATATTTATTTATTTATCTGTTTATGGGGTACGTGAGACCTCTGTTTTCGCCCGCGCTTCTAATTACGTAAGTTAGGTAAAGCGTTCACAGTTCCAGTATTTTTCAATTAACGAGCTCTGAGAATCCTTAGTGGCGGTGGTAAGTCAATGCACTCTTTGTCATGGTTATAAGCCGTGGCAACAGTATTTACTTGAAAATACATTGTCCACTAGACTACTGCGAAGGTAAGTCTGTGTAGGTGCATGTCCAGTTGTGTCAAAGCATTGTGTGTTACAACCACTACTTAGCTAAAGAATATCACAAAGAAAACTTTTAAACAACGAGTATTGTTTGGTTGTTGTTGTTTTCCTTCCAAGCAGTTGCAGAGAGTTGTTACTATGGCACTGAAATCCCTTTACCCTGTATGCTAAATTTAAAAACTTGACCTTATTTTCAGTAGCTTCAGTGTTAGAAGTCAAGATCATTCATATAAAAATAGTATAGTCTTTAAGCTCGCTCGCCATTTGTGCTCAAGCACATCACTAGTTTATTTGTATATATGTATGGACGTACGTAAGGCATTTTTGTGCTTTGACCCTCGCGTTTTTGTGTTCGTTCGGTTGTCGACCCCGTCCCAAACTTCACTAAACAGAATCCTCTGTTTATCGATTAGTACCCGTATCACCCTAGAAATTGAATTGTTTACCGTTTTCAATTCTTTTGCGGGTGCAGTTAAAACTTGAAAACTTAAGGGACTTCCATTTCTATTTGAGTTAGTGAGTCAATGCGCTCTTTGTCATGGTTATAAGCCGTGCGCAACAGTATTTACTTGAAAATACATTGTCCACTGGACTACCGCGAAGGTAAGTCTGTGTAGGTGCATGTCCAGTTGTGTCAAAGCATTGTGTGTTATAACCACTACTTAGCTAAAGAATATCACAAAGAAAACTCGGGTATGCGAAAATTTAAAAACTGGACCTTATTTTCAGTAGCTTCAGTGTTAGAAGTCAAAATCATTCATATAAAAATAGTATAGTCTTTAGGCTCGCTCGCCATTTGTGCTCAAGCACATCACTAGTTATGTAGAAGCCAATTCCACCTTTGACCTCGCAAAATCCCCGTCTTAGAATTTTAATCCGAAATGGCTGGGTGTACTTTGAACCTGTGGAAAACTGGTATTGGATCATTGATTGGAAGGAAAGCTATAGAAATTTCAAAACCCACATTGCAACCTATAATTTTATACAATGTTATGTGACTGCATAATAGCTAATAGCAGTAAACTAATCGAAGAAATAAAGTCATGCCATCATTTTAACTTCACACATACAAAATAAGTTGCAGAAGCGATATTTTTACAAATGAGATATTAAAACACAACAGCAACAAAAAATGATATCCAGCTGTAATTGCCATGATGTGTGCAAGTTCAGGGATTAAGCCACAAATTTCTTCTATTCGCAACAAAATGCTTTGAAATGTTTCTCCCCTACATAAAAAGAATATTTGTGAAACCAACACAACAACAGTATAATTATATCATGCCATGCACTTGCCATTGCTCAACTGTGAGCTTCATCAACTATAACATATTGTAGCCTGCTAGAAAATGCATCACCAGCCAACACAGCTCTCCATCTTTTACTTAACAGAAGAGTTTCTGGAGTGAAATTAACAAATTGATAGTCTCCATTAGATATTCCTTCACTCACAATTTCATCATTTTCAAGAACACAGCATGCTTCAAAACCTTTTTTTTGTTAGTGCCGATACCTGTTTCAGAGACAAAAGTAGTTCACCCATATAGAAAGAGAAGTAAAATTTTACCTGATCTTTTATTAGTGCTCTGAGTGGAGAAACTACTAATACTATGATTGGAGCTTTACTTTTTGGTACATCTTTTTGTGAAGAAGTGGCAACATTGATAGCAGGCACTCTTTCCGTATCCAGTAGGAAGAATCACATTCAAAATAGCTTCTACAATTTGATGTTGCTCAGGCTTAGCTGAAAGCCATCCCATCTCCTGAAACACTTCAGTGATTTTAGTCTTGATCGTTGCCTTACAATTCGCCGGAATAGGTTGCTTGCGTTGCGTGCTGACGCACGTTCCCTTTAAACTTACGCGCATTAGTACAGTCTCAAAGGAATGCCACTAATTACCGATACTGCAATCTGATTGGGCTCCACATAGTAACTCCAGTACCAATCCGATGTGGAGCTCTCACCAGACCCTTTCCTTCCCCCCCTACGCCCACATATAACGGGAAGGTAAAGGGTCGGCTACGCCAGACTATTAGTACATAACGGGATTCAAAATACTTAATGCGTAGGAATCCATTCGCCAGTATAACGATTGTAGTTCAAGTGGTTCTGATTGAGTATTACTCAACGTCATCTCTTGGTGCTTATTTATTATAATGAATCTAGTAAGTTGAACACCTTAAGACTGCATTGTCAGATGTGGGGGATGTTGCTAGATAGAATTTATAGATTTAGTCGTGGCAGCTAATGTTATACTAGCTAGGTGACTCAAGTAGTCCACTAACTATTATCTAATCTATAGAAGAGTTAGAAAATTATCAGATAATAATGACAGAATGAGAAACATTAAGTGAGTGTATAAATAAGGTAGTTATACACATAGCTAGACATTTTCTAGATCTTGTATTATATCACTCAGTTAAAATGTACTGTTCTTAAATAGCTTAAATAGCTTAATAGTTGGGCTAGCCATCAATTTACATAGAGATCTTAAAATCTCTCTTAACTTTTAATTTTGTTGAAAAAATTCTTGGTCATGCTCATCACTCAATGGTGTTGTGAACACTGCTTTTATGTTCTGTATAGTAATTTGAATTTTGTGCTGGGTTTCACTAGATTCATGAATATCATTAAATTATCTTAACTACCATCGATGGAGTTCCACTAATTCCTTTACTAATTTACACCCCCAAATTACTCCCCCAAGGAGTTACTCTAACTCCTTATTTTTAACAGTGCATTGTTGTAGACAAAAGGGGTGCTAGGTCCCCTTCCCCCCCAAAAAAAATTTTTTTTGAGCTCTACCATAGTAAATTTCTGATTTTATCATTTTATTAATGATACTGATTTTTATGCACTCCCAATATGATATTTTTGTTCACACCCATGTAGGTAATAGCTAAGTCCAGTTCTAAGATTTGCTAATAGTCCAGTAGAATTAGCTCCAAAAAAGGTCTAACCCGGAAATAATTGGTATGGAGCTAATTTTTATACCATTCAATAGCAAATTCTTGTAGAACAACATATCCATAATCCACCAAAATCCCCCTTGGGGAAACTTTTTTATTTAGAATGGAAGTTATTTGTCAGTTTCATGCTTGTATACTGACCTGTTGATTGTGTGGTTAGAGTGTGTTGATTGTGTGATTAGAGTGTGACATTGTGTGGTTACTATGTGGTTGCTTTGATATATGTCATCAGTCTTGCTAGAATCAGAGGCCGAAGATGACCCGCTCGCTGGGCACCTTGCCTGAGACTTGCTCCTTAAGTTACTCTTTAAGTTTAATTGTTATGTGGTTTTAAGTTATCCCTCTGTTCTTAGTTTTGTTTACTGTCTTACACACTTCTGTTATTTAGTTATATTCAACTCCTTCAACAGTACACAGTCTATCAACACCTTCTTTGTTCCTTACTCTATACCCAGTCTATCAACACCTTCTTTGTTCCTCACTTTGTCCCTTACTCTACAAGCAGTCTATCAACACCTTCTTTGTCCCTTACTTAGTCCCTTACTCTACAAGCAGTCTATCAACACCTTCTTTGTCCCTTACTTAGTCCCTTACTCTACAAGCAGTCTATCAACACCTTCTTTGTCCCTTACTTAGTCCCTTACTCTACAAGCTGTCTATCAACACCTTCTTTGTCCCTTACTTAGTCCCTTACTCTACAAGCAGTCTATCAACACCTTCTTTGTCCCTTACTTAGTCCCTTACTCTACACACAGTCTATCAGCACTTTCTTTGTTCCTTACTAATTCTCTACCACCCCTGAACAACTTTTCACACTTTGGATCCTTTTCTTAAATATATTTCCTGTATTGTAATGTATGTATAATATATATCAATCAACGAAGTGATCGTATTAAGTCCCTCTCCCATCTACAACTTGCAATTGTAGTGGAAAAGCAAAATATTCACATTGATCCAACAATATTATTCTCTAGGCTTATTGCAATCGTTGAGAGGGAAGAAGATACTGCTATAACACTAGCTACTTTAAACAATCAATTATTGTTTTTCAGTTTAATTTCTAGGATGATGTTTTTCAGAAACCTTTAGTCAGCAATCAGGATCAAAATTGTGTCAACTTAAAACTAGCAACTCATCAGCTTATTGGTGAAGTAGTAAAGCAGGATTAAGAGAAACTTCCACTGTCCACATTGTGATTTCAGTATACTAAAAGATGCACAAGAATTTAGCATGGTAGTTGCTATTCAGTAATAGACAGAAAATTGCTCCACTAAGAAAACAAGGCATACACTACAGTTTTAGAAGACAATGCTAACTGTGAAGGTTTGCATGAATATGATGAAGTTGTACGCGACTCTAAATTTGCCTGAAATAGTTCCTGTTACCATTTTTATCACAAAATCAAAGAAATGTAAAACCTAATAAGTAGTGAAAGGACTAATATTTTGGTAATGGTTCTTAATTCTGTTTTTAAGTTTCCCAATCATGCTCATATTCATAGTTCACTATACTGGCTTCATCTGAGACATAGTGGTATTAATTGCGTACTAACTTTTGTTGTTGTTTTTCATATGATTGCTTTGGTGTAGTCTTTTCATACCTTTACATATTATTTCTTAAAACTATAGTTGTTGAATTTTTTTTTTGTATTTTTTAAGTTAAGCAAATCAGCCAAATTTTTTAACTGCTATAGACACTGTGATAATTTCTTCCATCTAAGCCAACTGCCACCAACATAATGCTTAATTGTCTTCCATGATAATTTTTATTTCTTAATGTAATTGAAGTAACGAATAGAAAACTTTACCCTTTCAATAGAATATTCTACGTATTTTTGTAAAGTTATAATAGATATTTACCTATTTGAGCGCTAGTGTAATTTTATGGTTTGATGAACGTTAGTATACAAAGTGTTTATCACAAAATTATGAATAAAAATGTCCTCTTTGTTTGTGATAGATCATTATTGCGGTGTGTGCTGTCCAAATAATTCCTACCTTGTCTCAGAGTAAGTTTTTTAATGTGCTTATATAAAGTATGTATTATATGTATATATAATTACATGCTAAGGTAAAATATTTATAAATAAAAACAATTTCTTCTACTCCTTGAAATCTAACGATCATCATTTGCTAAGCAAAGTTTGCCTGAGCAATATACAACCATTTGATTTCTTACCCTGCATTGCATCAATTTTATATTTTCTTATGTACTATAAGAAATATATGTGACCGGTTTTGGGAAAATCGGCCTAAACGCGGCATCTAAAGTTTTCTAATTTATTCTACCAGTAGGCTGCACGGGGCCTTGGGATGCCGTCCTCCTAATTTGGAATCTGTAGCATAAGCCGTCTTCGCCCTACGCACTACAACACGTCTGTATTTTTGCTAAACTTATTATTGCTGATATCGAAAAAACGCCGGGTAAAGGCGTTGCTAAGGTCAGGGGGCGTGCCTTGTGTCTGCATACTATTGCTGCATGTCTCCGGGACACTATGGAATAAACCGGTTACAGGCGGATTGAAAGAAGTCTAAACGGCTTAATGCAGGGCTCCTTAAGAAACTATGAAGGCGAGAATTGCGTGAGTACGTGAATTATGTAGAATAGTTAGTGAATTAGTTAGCTACAGTTTTTTCCCCGCTGTTAGTGAAAAGCCCGCCAATAATTTCTTAGCAACTATCCGTACACGAGTCCAACCAGCTAGTGTTTCTAGCCTCCTAGTGTGAGTTCTAGAGCACGCCAGAGCGCTGACAAGAGCTAACTGGTGTCTATCCATTTCTGCCATAAAAATGTTTTCGAAAAAAATCAACCCATAAGGCTTTACCCGGGGATACTGAAAAAAATTGTTTGCCGCGTTTAGGCCAATTTTCCCAAAACCGGTCACATATTGTATTAATTTTTCCGTCTATGTGCTAAAGTAGTTTGTGTTAATTTATCCGAACTCTACCTTACTAAAAGTTAAAGTATGATAGTCACACATTAAAGTGTCACTGTAGCGTAAAGTGACCAAACGCAGCTAATACATGTTAGCCCAACTTACTAAATAAATCAATAATATAAATTTCATTGTTTAATAGTTTATCCACGTTCCTATTCTGTGAATCTTGCTGCTCTATCAGAGAGAGGGTCATCTGCAACTGGACATTGTTCTGATGTGTCAGATTCTGGTAGAGTATGTAATACTCCACGTAGTAGTGTTTTATTTGATGATGTTACTCCCACACTAACTGGACTAGATGGAGAATTGTGGGCAACTCAACTACTAACACTCAACACATCTACATCTTCTAGCATTACATTTAATTTTAACGGAGTAGATAATTACGTGGGTGTAGAAACTATTGAAGTCGTTATGTTTAGCTGTTCAATGAGAGGAATAGGAGCTAACAGTATTAGCATTCGTAGTAGCGATGACTCGCCTATTGGTACTATTAATGATATTCCTCAATCTTGTGAGTACCTGGTCAGAGCATGTGTATCTGATGGATTTACAACTACAGAACCAATATTCACTTTAAATTTCAATGATGCACTTCAACGAGTCTACCTAGCTGAAGTTATATTCTATACAATTAGTCGTGCCTGTTCTAATGCTGTCCTCAATGAATCAGTACCAACTACATCAAGTACTCCAATTTCGACTTTACAACGTAAGAAGCACTTTATAATATTTATTTAACGATCAACATAACTTACCACTTTATGAAGAAATTAGTGATATACATAACCTCACGAGTGAAGAAATGCCTCAAATTCAGTGTGTGTGAGTGGTGGGGGGGAGGTATGGGGGAGCACCATGTATCGCATAATTATTGTTATTAACTTAAACTGAACTAATGAAAACTGTTTATAAAGTCAGGGATAAATGGATGGATAATATTATGATGGAAAGTTCTCGATTATAATATAGTCAATTACTTAGTTTCTTAATTTTACTTTCAGTTTTTCCTATAAATTACGTCAGTCACTTCTTTGTTGTGTTATATGTTTGTAAATATTCAAACTAGCCTCATAAAAGTGCTCTACTTTAATAAGAATCATCAATTCTTATTTTTATATCCAAGAAGTCGAAAATAACTGATTAATACAAACAGTAATAGCACTGATGTTGTGATAAGCAGCTAATTTTATTATTGCAAATAGAATTGAATCCATGGGCCAATCATAACAGCTATTATTAAATTCAATTACAGGTTGAAATAAAGAGCATTCTGTGTGCTCACCTTCACCCCCCTCCCCCAAGCTATAGTTATTGTTGTTGCTTTGTGAACAGTTTATTTCATTATCTCTGGGAGTAACTTTTGTTGAATTTTTTGTTTTGTCATTTTTCTCTGTTTGTGTGTGAGTTTGTACTGTGAACTATTGCTATATGCAACAACATGGTTAATGTTTGTATTAATTTGCCCTGCACAGGTGGGTGGCCAACAATAATCCAATACACTAGACCAAAACTACTTACAATATACCTATCCTACACATATCCTTTAGGATAGAGCCATATGTCAATTAGCCAGCTTCACTTTTATACATGCAGGATAGGTACATTTCTTACAGTTTGGGATGTGTAGTAAATTTTATTTTTATCCTAGCACTAATGTCAGTGATTAATATAGAAGTATTATGCTACACTATAGTATAATATCAAAAATATTTTATTTGTCACTGGTGCTTTAATTAAATATTGAAGTTGTTATGACTTATTATGTTATCATGCTATCACAAATGTTACTATTGGTCTTGTGTTAAGATAATATACTTACATATAACACTGATGTCAAGAACACTGTCAAATCAAGTACAACTGGAAATAGTATGACAACTCATACAGCAATGAGTGAATTTTCTACACAGAATATTAAGGAGCCTGAAACGAGTATATTATCATCTCAATTAGGTGAGTGCTCATCCAATTTTATTTTTAACGTTTAGCATAATATTATTTATGCTCTAATATATACAATGAATATGTTCCTTGTTTATTTCGGCATAATGCGAGAGTTCATTATTTCCGAAAGTGAACACTGCATAATGAACACTTCAACATGTCCATGTGTAGTTCTGAACTATGAAGTATGACAAAGTATTCTCTTGACTATACTGCATTAGAAAATAATCTTTTAAGTAATAAACAATTATTATACTCATCATACCAATGGAAATGACATTGACTCGCAAGTGTTTTTTCTTGCCTTATAAACTCGTGAAAATACTTATACATCAGATGTAATACCCATACATATATTATGGACACCGAGCCATGCAATAAGTAATATATTTGTTATAACAGCAAGTTTTTCTCGTTCTAACAGCAAATATTGTTAATTAAAACTTAACCCTATTGACTGTTAGAACGAGAAAAATGTGCTATTATTATAGTAATTTCAGTCTAGAATGACGGAATCATTTATATATATTTTATTGTAAGTAATTATTTATATAATAGTTTGTCATTGTTAGCTGAATGACTATTAAAACTTTAAAATGGATCTTTGACTTAGAAGCATGACTGTTGCATACATTAGCTTCACAGGAGAATCTGGGGAGGGAAGAGGGTCTGAATCAAGTTTATTGATATACAAAGATGACACTATAACCAATTGAGTGTACACCTTCATGCTATTGTTTATGTATTTATTTATCAATGTTGAGTAACAACACATTCAAGCTGATTGTTTATCATAAAATATGTGATTTATAGTAATTATAATATTATTTTTATATAGCTGCAGCTAGTGTGACTTCATTTGTGATAGGAAATATCACAGGAACTGTAGTATGTATATGTATACTATTATTATTCAAATACTTGATTAAGAAGAAGAGAGTTCGTTCTCACAAAGTAAAATGTGATAATCCAATTAATCCAGTAGTTTATGATGAAATCAAACTGGACAAGAAAGATACATCTTCAAATATTGATCTACAAGGAAACTCTGCATACGGTCAACTGAACTGATTGAATTTCCTGTTTCTTGTGTTTTATCTCATAGCTCTGTATTGTTATCTATATTCTGCATGACATATATTTTAATGTCCTATTAATGTGCTTTGTAGTAATATTTTTGAATAGTATTAACCATAATTTAAAAAAAGTTTTTTTTATTCAAATATTTACAAATTAGTTTTATTATTGCAACAAATTCATATTTCTTTATACTTTCTAGCTGGAGTCATTGAAGACATTATTCTGCTATTACTACTGACACTGTTAAAGCTAAAGTACAGTTCTAATCCATGTTGCAAAATATCTAAAGTATTAACATGACATGTTAAGGACTGATGAAATTCTGATTATGGTCATGAGATCACAATTTATACTGTGTTTCATGACAACTTAATCTGCAATGCATTAATAATACAATTATTGGCTAGTTCCTGTAGGTATGAAAATTATTTTGTATATTGTGTTTTAATCGAACACTATAGATATTAAGCTTTCATTTGCTGCTATAAAGCCATTAGGCAAACCTGACTGTTCAATGTCATGTAAAATACTTAATACTGTAGATGATATTTTGTATCTAAACAATTAATAAAAAAAAAGCACTATTCTAAAATATATTGGAAAAATTAATGTATGATGTCACACTGATGCCTCACTTAAGCTAAAGTTTTAAGGTTTAGAGTAGTATTTATTATGAAACATAATTTATACAGATCTTGATAATTTTCTTAAACTGTGATTCATACTCATTTTTTGCAGTACAGCAATTATTACTTTCATAAAAAAAATTTAACAGTGAAACAACATAACAGGAATCTATTTCTACTCACTTTAACAATTATTTATATGGCTGACATTCATATTTGATACTGATAGATTAGAATGGCTAAAACAATTTAAACACCAGATGTAGTGAGATCCATTTTTGTGTAGACAAACGTATTCCTTCTTCTGGATATGAGCCCTGCATATTTGTAGTAATAATTCTCCACATATTGCTGAACATTGCAGACTTCATCTCTTACTCTATATTTGTAGTTATTTGCGACATAAATGTACAATAATAAGAAGAATACTCTAAGTATTATAGCAACGCAATAGAACACCATGTCACAGCTTATACAGTTTCCATTGATTTCATAGTCATTTCTTCCTTCAAATCTATGCCACACAACTCCCATTAAAAGAACCAGTGCTAGTTTCAAAATGTCAAAACATGCTCTTATAGCATAAGAGACACCAATGAGTAGACCCTTCATAGCGTGGGGACTCTGGGAACACAGAAACTCATACATTGCCACGTGAATGGTGACCACTAATATGTTAGTAACAGTTCTGTGAACGATAGTTATGTACTTAAAGTACCCGACTAATACTGGCAACTCTTTCTTTTTAAGTTATGTTTGCAACATAAGTGAAGACTGGTTTCCATAATAATATTATAATAATGAAATCACCTGTTCATAAGAACTATAATACAAAGATAATAGTAAGTCATGTGTTTAATCTAAATAATTATATCATGAGTCTCATGAGAATATACATAGCTAATACAGTCCAATCGAGCTAAATTATTGCATTTAGCTCTGATATACAGTAAAACCTCCGAACAACAACGGGTCTTGGGGATAGATCGTTTGACCTTTGTTGAGAGAGTTGCCTCTCTTTGGGGGTTCTTAGAGTATTATGCCAAGCAACAATGATAATCCATAGTATAATAGAAATAGACCAATGAATTATTTATTGAGGTGAAAAATAGTCAAATAATGATCTCTGTGTTAGTGATTTTCTTGCAGATTTTGCTCGCCAAACCCTTCCAATGTCCCCATTAACATGGCTCCAATTCTGTACCAGTTTTGAAGAAGAGAAGTCAACAAGACTTTTGTTGAAGTTAAGCGTGAAAAAGTGAACAGAGGTGGCGGCTATTGACTGGAAATACCCAGAGTTTATTGTTTATACGGTCCGCCACGATATATACAAAGATTGAAAGATACTCTTGAACCACTGATCGCTTCTGGACATTTGTAAATAGCTACTAGTGGTGTGCTTGAGCACAAATGGCGAGCGAGCCTAAAGACTATACTATTTTTATTGACTTCTAACACTGAAGCTACTGAAAATAAGGTCCAGTTTTTTAATTTAGCATACAGGGTAAAGGGATTTCAGTGCCATAGTAACAACTCTCTGCAACTGCTTGAATTGAAGGAAAAAACAACAACAACAAAACAATACACGTGATTTAAAAGTTTTCTTTGTGATATTCTTTAGCTAAGTAGTGGTTGTAACACACAATGCTTTGACACAGCTGGACATGCACCTACACAGACTTACCTTCGCAGTAGTCTAGTGGACAATGTATTTTCAGGTAAATACTGTGCGCACGGCTTATAACCATGACAAAGAGAGCATTGACTTACCACCGCCACTAACTCGAATAGAAATGGAAGTCCCTTAAGTTGTCAAGTTTAACTGTACCGGCAAAAGAATTCAAAACGGTAAACAATTCAATTTCTAGGGTGATACGGGTACTGATCGATAAACCAGAGGATTCTGTTTAGTGCAATTTGGGACGGGGTCGACAACCGAACTAACACAAAAACGCGAGGGTCAAAGTACAAAAATGCCTTACGTACGTCCATACATATATACAAATAAATAAATAAACTAGTGGTGCGCTCGAATAGCGCAAATGCATGGCGAGCGAGCAGACTCTTTTTACAGAAAAATAGGACAGAAATTACATCTAACTGTAGTGCACAGTGTAACCCTTTCCATCCTCAGTTAGCATCAGAGAATCTAAAGTCTCTGATCCCAGACTAAACTAACAATTACCTGAATAAACTTCGAAAGCAGTGGCAAAGAAGCGCAGCTTGACAAAGACTTCACAATTGTTTCAAGAAGAGAGTAGCTGTAAACTTTTTGGTTGAAACAATGTTGCGTCTGCAGCAGGATACTCCGCGCTCGTTAATTGAAAAAAACTGGAACTGTGAACGCTTTACCTAACTTACGTAATTAGGAGCGCGCGCATTTAAAGAGCATACGTACCATCCATACATACATACATATATATATATATATATAACATATACCCGATTTTGCATTATCCACCCCTAATACTGTCTCGCTCGCTACGCTCGCTCGCCAATAAACTGACATCCCCGATTTTCGATTGTGTTACCCCTGTAAGTGTCTCGCTCGCTACGCTCGCTCGCCAATTAAGAACAACTAGTGGTGCGCTCGAATAGCGCAAATGCATGGCGAGCGAGTAAATATATGAGTATAGGTAAAGATGATTTGTGAAGGAAATCGCTAAATAATAGCAATGATTAGGCATGAAGAGTTAACAAAACAGAATTACTTGAATAAACTTCAAAAGCAGTGGCAAAGAAGCGCAGCTTGACAAAGACTTCACAATTGTTTCAAGAAGAGAGTAGCTATAAACGTTTTGGTTGAAACAAAGTTGCGTAAGGCAGTGCAGCAGGATTCTCCGTGCTAGTTAATTGAAAAATACTGGAACTGTGAACGCTTTACCTAACTTACGTAATTAGAAGCGCGGGCGAAATTTTTTGACGTACGCATACATACCTACATATATATATATATATATATCTGAAATCTCAATTGAACACGACTGAGAGTCAGCTTCGCTCGCTTCGCTCGCTCGCTGAATTATTTGGCGAGCGAGCGTAGCGAGTGAGACACTTACAGGGGTAACACAATTGAAAATCGGGGATGTTTATTGGCGAGCGAGCGTAGCGAGTGAGACACTTACAGGGGTAACACAATTGAAAATCGGGGATGTTTATTTGTATATATGTTTGGACGTACGTATGTCATTTTGTACTTTGACCCTCGCGTTTTTGTGTTAGTTATGTGGTCGACCCCCGTCCCAAATTGCACTAATAACAGAATCCTCTGGTTTATCGATCAGTACCCGTATCACCCTAAACATTGAATTGTTTACCGTTTTGAATTCTTTTGCGCGGGTGCAGTTAAAACTTGAAAACTTAAGGGACTTCCATTTCTATTCGAGTTAGTGGGGGTGGTAAGTTAGGTAAGGTCAAGGCGCTCTTTGTCTGGTTATAAGCGTGCGCAACAGTATTTACTTGAAAATACATTGTCCACTAGACTACCGCGAAGGTAAGTCTGTGTAGGTGCATTTCCAGTTGTGTCAAAGCATTGTGTGTTACAACCACTACTTAGCTAAAGAATATCACAAAGAAAACTTTTAAATAACGTGTATTGTTTTGTTGTTGTTGTTTTTTTTCCTTCAATTCAAGCAGTTGCAGAGAGTTGTTACTATGGCACTGAAATCCCTTTACCCTGTATGCGAAATTAAAAAACTGGACCTTATCAGTAGCTTCAGTGTTAGAAGTCAAAATCATTCATATAAAATAGTATAGTCTTTAGGCTCGCTCGCCATTTGTGCTCAAGCACATCACTAGTTATGTACATATTATGTAGCTATAATTTTACTATTTGACCGCTCTAGGATAATTATCCCTGGCCGTTGTTAAGAATTCGGGGGTGGCCGTTCATCGGAGGCTATAAAACTATTGGAACTGTACTGTAGACGTTTCGTTCCACTAAAAACTACCGCTGTGAAGAGGCTGACCGTTCTTCGGGAGCCCGTTGTTGAGAGAATTCACTGTATCCTATATTCTTGGTTTAAAATGCTATATAGTAAATTAAGGTTATGTGTCAAAAATATTAGTTAGTTTTGATGTAAATGTGTGCATTTTTTTATATTTTAATGAACAGGTTCTGCCACAATTGAATGCTGAAGCAAGTGGCACAACATTATGTATAAACACTGTAAAAACGGGGTGCTTAAATAACACCTCGCGAGTTGTTTGCCAGGAGGCGCTGCCTGGACACTTCACTTTGTGCCCTTATAACTTCCACAACACATACATACTTTACCAAATGAGAACATATAATAATATCTTATATGCTTCAATTTCCCCATTTCAAATATATTTTAGTTGTGACTAACTATGTAAGCAATATAAAGCTTTACAGGCAGCGCCTCCTACTTAACACTAAAACTGAGTTATTCAAACACCCCATTTTTAACAGTGAATAGATATTCACCACATAGCTACTTGTAGATAAAAGGGGTGCTATAGCCCCCCACCCCCCAATAAAAAAATTTATGCTCTGCCATAGCGTATATCACACTAAATTTCTCAACTTATTATTTATTTAATGATACTTATTCTTATGCACTCCCAATATGATCTACACCCATGTAGGTAATAGCTAATTCCAGTTCTAAGATTTGCTAAGGGAAGATCATGATATTACTCCATGATTAATATTCCAGTGGAGCACCTGTAATTTATTAGTTTATAGTTGTATATTCCTCCCAGTGTGTATGTTTCCTCAGTAAAACCAACTAATATGCTCAGGTATATTCTAGTAAACTCAAAGTAGTATAGATTCTTGTAATACTGCTAGTTTATTCTAATTTTATCTTAAGCATATGTAAAGTTGTGTATATAGTGAGTGAGTGTGGAATGAGAGAAAGCATAAACATAACCTGATGGAACAGAAAACAGAAATCAGTATATAATAATCAAATATGATAAGTGCTTAAGAGATCATAGCTGCTGTGTGTTCTTGTAAAATACTACTAGTATACTCCAGTGTATTCTTCAAGTATACTGAGTATAGTATAACAGTCGTACTCTTATAATACTGACCAGATTTTAGTTGAGTATACTCTATTATTTGTATGGTGATTGATCTTCAAGAAAATTCAGCTTATGATCAAACGAAGTAATAAGTTAAAATTTTATGACAACTAACTACTTTTTGCACTTTAAACTAATTAAACTGTGGAAATGAAGTTGCTATTTATAGTCATCACATGCTAATCCACTGAACACTACAAAATTACCATAGCTATTAGCGAACTGTATAATGATATAAGTTTTATTTAATTATGCCAGAGTTGTGTAAATAAAACAGCAACTTAAGAATGAAGTTTTAAATCAGTAAGGTAATCTTTTGATTCATTTGACTACAACTAATGCCTCATATAAATCTGTGAAAAGATAAACCAGAGTAGGTTTACACATATTGAAATGATCCTCACTTCCCTTTTTGTAGCTTACTGATACATAATGGGTAGTTTAGATACTATTGCTATAAATGATCGAATTACCAATGTTAGATATTATGTAGCTAAATCTTGTTGTTTTTTTGTGTTCTTAATTTATCCATTTTGAGCCACAAATATTTCGAATTAAAATTTGACCAACTAAACTGCTATTTCTAAACCTTGGTGGCACACAAATTATGCCAGCACCACTGGGCATAATTGGCAATGTTGCATAACATAGTTTTATATAAAATGTTCAAAGCAATGGGCATAATAACATACATTGCATTTTTAACATGAAAGCTTGCTTGGAGAGACAAGGAAAATTGTAATGATAATTAACGTTGCACTATTCAAAATAAAAATTTTGGGCTACTATTTTTTTTGGTTTCCAGCACCATTTAGATCATTCATTTATGTCAAATTCATTAATTCATTGACATGATTTGTCCTTGATTATGCATAAATTAGTTATTGACAGAAATAATGTTGACTTGCTGTATCTCATATGTTAACATTATATAGTCAGCTGATATTAAATCGCTTTTTTAAACTCTCATCACTATGAGTGATTATATTAACCCAATTGCTGTAGTCCTCCCATCCGTCCTGTCTGTCTGTCTGTCTGTCTGTCTTTCTATCTGTCTGTCTGTCCGTCTGTCTGTCGGTCAGTCTGTCTGTCTCTTTGTCTGTCTGTCTGTCTGTCTGTCCGTCTATCTGTTGATTAACCCTCTGATTTTGGAGATTACTGACGGATTTAGATATGAACTTACTCAGAACGACAATTTAAAAACTTTTATTAGTTTCATTGCTCACGTGATTACGACGTGACAATAGTGGGCGTTACCCATAATTGCTCGTACCTGTACGGAGCTGACTGACAGCTTGCTTTATCTACAAAATAATCCCTACGTACAGTTAGTGCTATGAAAGTCTTATAGAGTAAGTTTAAACCAATAAGCAGATAGTCGTTAGTAAATGTCCAAAATCAGAGTCTGACACAGACTACAGACACATAACGACTACTCTAACACTATAACTTTCTAGCGCATGTGAGCTAAGGGTTAATGACGATTAAAATACGTAATGTGTACAATTCCCTGAACCACACCTCCTTTGCCAGTATATAGGTTATTCACATTGGGCGTGGTCACGACTCAAACAACAGTTGTAGTTCAAGTTGTTTTGATAGAGAATTACTCAACTTCATCTCTTGGTGTAATAAATCTAGTAAGTTGAATACCTTTACATATTATTTCTTTATCTGTAGTTGTAGAAAAAACAATATATTTTTTTAAAGTAGAGCAAATCAGCCAAAATTTTAGCTGCTATAGACACTGTGATAACTTTCTTTCCATCTAAGCCAACTGCCACCAACATACAATGCTTAATTGTCTTCCATGATAATTTTATATTTCTTATATTATGTAATTGAAGTAATGATACAAAATCAATAGAAAACTTTACCCTTTCAATTTATATTCATGTACATTCTAAGTATTTTTGTAAGTTATAATAGATATTTGCCTGTTTGTGCGCTTGTGTAATTTTATGGTTTGATGAACGTCAGTATACAAAGTGTTTATCACAAAATTAATAATAAAAATGTCCTCTTTGTTTGTGATAGATTATTATTGAGGTGTATGCTGTCCAAATAATTCCTACCTTGTCTCAGAGTATGTTTTTTTTAATGTATGTATGTATTGTATGTATGTATGATGTATACATAATTACATGCTAAGGTAAAATATTTATAAAAAAAGACAATTTCTTCTATTCCTCTTTTTCCAAGAAGTAAAAAATAACTGATTAATACAAACAGTAATAGCATTGATGCTGTGATAAGCAGCTTATTTTATTATTGCAAATAGAATTGAATCCATTGGTCAATCATAATAGCTATTATTAATTCAATTACAGGGTGGAATAAAGAGCATGCTATGTGCTCAACTTCAACACCCTTCCCCCAAGCCATAGTTATTGTTGTTGCTTTGTGAACAGTTTTTTTCATTATCTGTGCGAGTAACTTTTGTTGAGATTTTAGTTTTGTTATTTTTCTCTTTGTGTGTGAGTTTGTACTGTTAGCTATTGCTATATGCAACAACATGGTTAATGTTTGTATTAATTTGACCTGCACACGTGTGTGGCCAACAATAATCCAATACACTAGACCAAAACTACTTACAATATATACCTATCCTACACATATCCTGTATAGGATAGAGCCATATGTCAATTAGCTTCACTTTTATACTCTGTGTAGGATACATGCAGGATAGGTACATTTCTTACAGTTTGGGATGTGTAGTAAATTTATTTTTATCCTAGCACTAATGTCAGTGATTAATATAGAAGTATTATGCTACACTATTGTATAATATCAAAAAAAAAATTATTTGTCACTGGTGCTTATTATTGAAGTTGGTATGACTTATTATGTTATCATGCTATCACAAATGTTACTGTTGGTCTTGTGTTAAGATATACTTACATATAACACTGATGTCAAGAACACAGACAAATCAAGTACTAGTGATGCGCTTGAGCACAAATGGCGAGCGAGCCTAAAGACTATACTATTTTTATATGAATGATTTTGACTTCTAACACTGAAGCTACTAAAAAAAAGGTCCAGTTTTTAAATTACGCATACACTGTAAAGGGATTTCAGTACCATAGTAACAACTCACTGCAACTGTTTGAATTGAAGGAAAACAACAACAACAAAACAATACACACTATTTAAACGTTTTCTTTGTGATATTCTTTAGCTAAATAGTGGCTGTAAAGCACAACGCTTTGACACAACTGGACATACACCTACACAAGACGTACCTTCACGATTAGTCTAGTGGACAATGAATTTTCCAGTAAATACTGTTGCATATGGCTTATAACCATGCCAAAGAGCGCATTGACTTACCACTGCCACTAACTCAAACAGAAATGGAAGTCCCGTAAGTTTTCATGTTTTAACTGCACCCGTAAAAGAATTCAAAAATACGGGTTCTGATCGATAAACTGGGAGAATCTGGGGAGTGGAGAGGGAAGGTAAACAAGGCTCCCTCTCCCCCTCTTCTCTGAACCTAGATTATTGATATACAAACATGCCACTATACCAATTCAGTTTATACCACATGCTATTGTTTCTGTATTTATTTAGTAATGTTGTGTAATAACACATTCAAGCTGATTGTTTATCATAAAATATGTGATTTATAGTAATTATAATATTTTTTTTATACAGCTGCAGCTAGTGTAACTTCATTTGTGATAGGAAATATCACAGGAGCGGTAGTCTGTATATGTATACTATTATTGTTCAAATACTTGATTAAGAAGAAGAGAGTTCGTTCTCACAAAGTAAAATGTGATAATCCAACCAATCCAGTAGTTTATGATGAAATCAATTTGGACAAGAAAGATACATCTTCAAATATTGAGCTACAAGGAAACTCTGCACACGGTCAACTGAACTAATTGAATTTCCTGTTTCTTTTGTTTTATCTTATAGCTATGTATAGTTATCTATAATCTGCATGACATATATTTTAATAATATATTTTTATTGTTGATAGATTTTGAAGTTTTATTAATGTGTAAGAATAATCTCAATTTTGTTGTAATATTACCTATTATTTGAAAAAGAACAATTTGTTTTATTATTGCAACTGATTTTGATTTTTACAGCTAGACTGGACATGAGTCATTGTTAAAACCAAAGTAAAGTTCTAATCCATGGTGCATAATATCTAAAGTATTAGTAATTGCAACAACTGAGATGTTCAGGACTGATGAAATTCTGATTAAGATAAAGCCAACGCAATTTACACTATGTGTCATGACACCTTGTCTTATCAATGACATTAATAATAATAATTACACACTAGTTTCTTTGGTATAAAAATTGTTTTGTATACAGTGCTTTAATAAACAGTCTATAGTGATATAATGTTTTCATTTTTTATTAGGTCAGTTTGCAAACATCATTAAACTTCATGATTCAATCATTAAACTTTTATGTAAAAGATTTAATATTAATAACCTTAGATGATTTTTTTGTATCGAACAAATTAAGATAAGTAGCTCCTTTCTTAATTAATATTCAGAAATCAATGTAAAATGTCACATTGAGTGTCTTGCTGAAATTTTTTTAAGTTTAGAGTAGTACACTTGAAACATAATAATATACAAATATTGAAAATTTTCTTTAAAAAATGCACACACATTAGACATTTTAGTTTAGTAAGTCTATTAAATCTATTTTATTGCATGAACATAACTATAATATAAACAGTGGTGCAAGAATACCTTTAAATTGCCTCAAATGCTTTCTTCTTTGCTTCCTTCTTTGTTGGTATTTTGATAATCAAATGAACTTGGCAAAAAAACTTTATTCAGCATACTAATTTCTATTGTGCTGAAGGCTCAGCCTACTTGACACTATAAAAGTGTACTCCAACAAATGATTGCTTTTAGAGTAATTGGCGAGCGAGCGTAGCGAGCGAGACACTTACAGGGTTAACACAATCGAAAATCGGGGATGTCAGTTTGTTTATTTGTATATATGTATGGACGTACGTAAGGCATTTTTGTACTTTGACCCTCGCGTTTTGTGTTAGTTCGGTTGTCGACCCCGTCCCAAATTGCACTGAACAGAATCCTCTGGTTTATCGATCAGTACCCGTATCACCCTAGAAATTGAATTGTTTACCGTTTTGAATTCTTTTGCCGGCACAGTTAAAACTTGACAACTTAAGGGACTTCCATTTCTATTCGAGTTAGTGGCGGTGGTAAGTCAATGCGCTCTTTGTCATGGTTATAAGCCGTGCGCACAGTATTTACCTGAAAATACATTGTCCACTAGACTACTGCGAAGTCTGTGTAGGTGCATGTCCAGCTGTGTCAAAGCATTGTGTGTTACAACCACTACTTAGCTAAAGAATATCACAAAGAAAACTTTTAAATAACGTGTATTGTTTTGTTGTTGTTGTTTTTTCCTTCACTTCAAGCACAGTTGCAGAGAGTTGTTACTATAGCACTGAAATCCCTTTACCCTGTATGCTAAAATAAAAAACTGGACATTATTTTCAGTAGCTTCAGTGTTAAAAGTCAATAAAAATAGTATAGTCTTTAGGCTCGCTCGCCATTTGTGCTCAAGCACACCACTAGTTATTGTGCTACATTAACAATAATCTGATTACTGTAAATTTTTGTGTTTGATATCTATTAAAACTGGTGAGATTGTACTGTAAATTCTATGTCTACACCCTACTATAAAATATTTATTCTATTGCTATGATTATTGTGAAACTGTTTGCTAATGATATGCTGTAGCTATGTAAATCTAGTGTCTGGTAGCTAACTATGTTTTCAACTAATAATCATGAATCTGAGGCTACACAAATTTTATACAACGCGGGGAATGTGGTTGTAATGTGGTTTAACGTAGTTGGCGAGCGAGCGTAGCGAGCGAGACACTTACAGGGGTAACACAATCGAAAATCGGGGATGTTTGTTTGTATATATGTTTGGACGTACGTATGTCATTTTGTACTTTGACCCTCGCGTTTTTGTGTTAGTTATGTCGTCGACCCCGTCCCAAATTGCACTAAACAGAATCCTCTGGTTTATCGATCAGTACCCGTATCACCCTAGAAATTGAATTGTTTACCGTTTTGAATTCTTTTGCGGGTGCAGTTCAAACTTGAAAACTTAAGAGACTTCCATTCCTATTCGAGTTAGTGGCGGTGTAAGTCAATGCGCTCTTTGTCATGGTTATAAGCCGTGCGCAACAGTATTTACTTGAAAATACATTGTCCACTAGACTACCACTAAGGTAAGTCTATGTAGGAGGTGCATGTCCAGTTGTGTCAAAACATTGTGTGTTACAACCACTACTTATCTAAAGAATATCACAAATAAAACGTTTAAATTACGTGTATTGTTTTGTTGTTGTTTTTTTCCTTCAATTTAAGCAATTGTAGAGAGTTGTTACTATGGCACTGAAATCCCTTTACCGTGTATGCGAAATTTAAAAACTGGACCTTATTTTCAGTAGCTTCAGTGTTAGAAGTCAAAATCATTCTATAAAAATAGTATAGTCTTTAGGCTCGCTCGCCATTTGTGCTCAAGCACATCACTAGTTAAACGTAGTTAACGAAGATGTAGCCCACGCATCACACGCGCCCAGGTAAAGGTCGGCAGAGGACCTGTGAGTACGGCGACCATGCGCTAAGCGGTCACACGTGAAGCAATGGCACCCGGGCACCAGTATATTAGTCCTGATAGCTAGCAGCTACTGATAGCCACTGTTCTCAGTCCCACCACCTCCCCATTTCTAACCACCTAATTAAGGATAGCTAGAAATACTCCATCCATTTCTTTGGATGTGATTTGAGCTGGGGGAACTCCGGCGATGCAGGGCAATTAATGCTAATTGCCACTGACCTGCCGAGTCTCTCACCCCCAAGGCCACACAGGGGGGTGGGTCCAAGGTCATACCGCTGCCTCACGCAAGGAGCATGCGCACACATGACTGCGGGCTCACATCAGCTCAGACTGCCAATCTGTAGTTTAGGAGGATGACAGCAGGTAACCATACCAATAAGGCGAATTGTAGTTAAGGGGGAGTTGGGAAGGAAACCGTGGCTTTCGGTTCCGGGGAAGGTACGCTGCCACCAGAATCCAGAAGCCTGCCATTGCTTGTCGCAAGTTATCCAGTCCCTTCTACGTACTAGGGTAACCGGAGTTGGTATCGCAATGGCAGCACAAGAGAACAGAATTCTAACTCGGTTTTTCTTGATAACTTTACTGAACTAACTGTGCGCATGTGTGGCTTTGGTATTTGTACTATGCCACGCATGCATTCACACAAAAAGATAGAAACATGGGCACACATCAAACAAACACACGCACGACAATTCCTCTGAAAAGTGACTTCTAATAAAATGACCTCTAGCTAGCTAAGTGTTTATAAAAATTATACATAACTAGTGGTGCGCTCGAATAGCGCAAATGCATGGCGAGCGAGTAAATATATGAGTATAGGTAAAGATGATTTGTGAAGGAAAACACTAAATAATAGCAATGATTAGGCATGAAGAGTTAACAATAACAGAATTACCTGAATAAACTTCGAAAGCAGTGGCAAAGAAGCGCAGCTTGGCAATTTGCCATTCAGTCTTTCGCCAAGAAGAGAGTAGCTATAAACTTTTTGGTTGAAACAAAGTTGGTAAGGCAGTGCAGCAGGATTCTCCGTGCTCGTTAATTGAAAAATACTGGAACTGTGAACGCTTTACCTAACTTACGTAATTAGAAGCGCGGGTGAAATTTTTTGATGTACGCATACATACCTACATATATATACTAGTGGTGTGCTTGAGCACAAATGGCGAGCGAGCCTGATAGTTAGGTAACATAAAATGTTACTATGTTTTAGCTTACTTCATGCAAACACATAATAGCAGTTATGACATTTGATTTCAGCAAACAAATACAAAATCACTCTCTTACCTTATTAATGGTAACTTTTGTAGTATCAAACATCAACCATTCTGATAATCTCAATCACGCGCGCGTTTAAAGAGCATACGTACCATCCATACATACATACATATAACATATACCCAATTTTGCATTATCCACCCCTAATACTGTCTCGCTCGCTACGCTCGCTCGCCAATTATATATCTGAAATCTCAATTGAACACGACTGATGGTCAGCTTAGCTCGCTTCGCTCGCTCGCTGAATTATAAGGACATGCATACATCATAACACAATGAATCAATGCTGACTCTCTTCTCAGTTCAGTTACTAGTCTTCTTTCTTCCCCTTCTTCACTCTTCATCTCTGATGATCTCTTTCTCTTCGCACGGAGGCCAGACCCACAGGGAAGATACCAGCATTATTGTTGTGGTGGTGGTGCTTTCTAAAACATAAGATCTCTTACTTGTTCACAAAACTAGGTAAAACTTATTTATAAGGACAGTATATTATATTATAAGCAACCTCCAAATCGCATCTGTAATAATGCGTCGTCGCAAAATAACAAATCTGTTACGCAGGAAGCATTGAAGCCACACCTCGATCGACAATATAGCGCTATAAGCAACTTTAGTTCAAGAAGTTGTTCTGTACCTCTATTTGTGCTTTACAATGAATCTGGTAAGTTGAAAAACTTGCGACTTGTTGTTATTTGTTTGCTATGTTTGCTAGATGGCATTATACTAGTCGTGGTTATAGAGTAAACTAAAGTGAATTGAATGTTATGAAAATAAGCACAATTTTTTTCGACAAGAGGGTAACAGAAGCATTAATAATTTTCAATGCATTACTTTTCTTGACCTACTCTTATGTTCTGTTTCAGTAAACTGTTTCTCTTGACCAAAAAACACAAAAAGTTAAAACCAAACGTTTCAGCTACGGAATGTAGCCTTCATCAGTGGTAACGATTCAAAAATAAATAAATAGTTTGGTCAGTGATTCTCTCTAAATATAATGTGTGTCTACAATACCTGATCACATAGGATTTTACAGATTTATACAACACAGTAAGCACTGGAGACATTCCAACCAAGAATATCCCTTACATGACCACTCTGAAAGTAGTTAAAGGCTTCCAAACTTTTCCACTGCATTAATTGCTGTCTAGTATAGACACCTGGTCGCTCTACATAGTAGCAAAAAATATGTCCATATTCTAGCTATGGCGGGCCAGAACTTCATTTCATCCACAAATTTCGACCTATTTTGAGGGTCATAAGGGTCACCCTTCTCATCCAGGTCTGTCAGCTTCAGTTTTTCGAAGCATCTCGCTTTTGTTACCCCGTTCAGCTTCTTCAAGTATTCGCTCATCCTTGACTTCTAGCAGAATTCTATACCTCCAAGGGGCGGCTACGTTGCTGCAATCAATACCGTTCACGCCCGTATTGTAGTCACTGTAAAAGGGTCTGGTAAAGAATTATTCTTCCATTCTAATTGTGTCATATGCCCTAGATTGAGCGCAAACGGCGTATCAACTTCATTGGCCTCTGCAGACTTCATAGAAGTTGTGGAAGTATTTAATTGCTTCATCGAAACTTTGAAGTAAGTCAGATTAGCTACTTGTTAATGTTAGACTTATAATGACCTATGAGCTGTTTCTACATAATTTCTTTCTCAGCCTTCTTTTACTCGTTAAATATATTCTCTCTCTTTCACAGACTTTTTTTTTTTTAACAATACAGAATTTAAAAAAATTTGGTCGCCACTGCCACCGGGAATCGAACCCAGGACCGCTTGCTATGCACTAGCACTCTGCCACTGAGCTAGGATATCCAGCCCAGCAAACAAACACTCCAATTCTGTATTATTATACTGAGATTAAGACTGTAGCATAGCAGTACCCCTTAGCAGTATAAATACAGAATTGGAGTGTTTGTTTGCCTGCTGGATGTCATAGCTCAGTGGCTGAGCGCTTGTGGTTAAGCCATAGATAGAAAACGCGTTTTCTATCTATGGTTAAGCAGCAGAGCGCTTGTGGTTAACCAAGATGTCCTGGGTTCATTCATGGTGGCCATCTAATGAGCTGTTTCTAATAAGGTTAGTCTTAATATTTGCTATTGTTAGGCATATAATTACCTAATGGTTACTGTAATATTTGCCAGTGGTCCTGATGACATTGCTGAGGGATTTATAATAATAATAAAAAATTTAAGGAACAAATTAATTGAACTAAATCAGTTTAAAACGTTTAGATCATTTAATTTTTCATCCAATTGTCACTATGGCTTAAAACGTTTACTTTACTCTATGAAATAGAAAATAGTTTTATAAAATTATAGTGGTGTGCAGTACGTGATGTCCCC
>WLWD01004135.1_pt1 | contig 35957 bp, 13 predicted proteins | sample 6712731 | NCBI WGS metagenome assembly WLWD01 (sample SAMN12718690, study PRJNA576275) | sponge metagenome | isolation source: marine sponge | host: Mycale hentscheli | place: New Zealand: South Island, Marlborough, Capsize Point | collected 2014-11-01 | reverse complement strand
GAGAACTAACCTTTAAAGCTAGTATGACCTGACGCAGTAGGAGAAATTTAAGTCCCTTAATTGACCACTTTTTCAAATTTCGAGCTAGTTTCCGAGTAAATGCGGAGAAACTTCAGCTCTAAACAAGCGCAAGCTAGATGCAACGACCCTTACCTTTCGTGTACATTGGTTTACGTCATACAGTAGTCACGTGATCACTCTTATAGTTTGCGTATTTTCTCTTAACCAAGTGTGTCCTCGATAGTTAGAAGTTGAAGTAAATCCGAAGAAATCTTAGTTGTGTAATAATGCGCTGAGGGTTCGCACCCTGGGTGCTCTAGTTAGCTATGTATCATACCTTGTAATATTCAGAAAATGCTATCTTTTACGATTATGGACACAAGTTCATTGATATTATTTTATTGAAATTTATGATTGATTTAATAGTAAGTTTGTACTACTATAGTATCCAAAGTAATGGTTAATTAAACTTGTATATATATATGTGGCTCTGGCAGCTATAAGGCATCTTGTTTGGTTTTTCTGGATGTAGAATTAATAAAAAAAAATTATAGCTACCTATATCAAGTTATTGATAATATTAATGATACCCCTCAAAATACAAGTGTTTTTTTTTTTGTTGCTTCAATTCAGCTGGGAAAGTGTCAATGTACATATTGCCATACTATAATAGAATTGATCATTTTTTTGCTTGTGTATCTGCAGAGAAGTAAACGTGTACTTGAAGTGTAATTCCAGTGTGAGGGAGCCACAAGTAACTACTACTGGAGACAGCATCACCATTTACACATATGTAAGCTATAAACTGGGAATACCATAAGCCATCATAGCTTTTAAATCCAATTATTGTGAATTTTCTGCTTGCAATATGATTTGTGTTATATATACCATTATTCCATTGGAGTAAAGCAAAACAGTAGACATGTGAGTGAGATAGTATTAGGTGTTCAGCTAATTGAATATCTGGGATATGATTGGCAATCTAGTAAAGTGCTAGAGACACTATCAGGGATAATATAATTGAAAATTGGAGCTAATGCTTATTTATATGTACGTGTGGTTATCATTTGGTACTTTGACCCTCACTTGTTGTGTTTGCATTATGGTCAACCCCATCCCGTACTCCAATAAACATAATTCTTTTGTTTAGCAATCCTTACCTGTATGTCATCCAAGGAAATTTTGTTGTTTACCAGACCTCTCAACACTCACCTGTGTATTGTGGGAGTCTCGCGCTTTAAGGGTGGCCGCACATAGCAACGCGCACCGCCTGTAGATCCGGACATTAATTTATTCCCCGCCAATACCCCACCATTTGATAATACGTGAGCAGAAACTATCGCGCAGTAGTAGCAGAAGTATACTTTGCGAAGTTGTAGTGTTTTAGTTTAGCTTCTTGTTGTCTCATATCCGTTTACAGCAACTCTCCATACGTCGTCTGAGCTCACGCAGCAAGGTGCACCAGGCTGCCTCTCTTCCTGTAGCCGTTCTCTGGACTCTGCGCACCTGAACTCAAGCGGATGGATATACCAGGCTCGATTTATGCGGAGCGAAGACTTCCCAAGCTGCGCAGATCTAATACCTTCACCTATGGCTATCTCCGATAAACCGCTCTCTCTTCTGACTCTCTTGTTATTGTTGTATTGATGTTTGTTTACTCTTGATATAGGTGGGCTCTTTTTAGAACCAATACAAACTAATTGGAAAAAAAGTTGCTCGCGTACTCGTAGTACGAGATATGGGGGTGGGGCTATTTCTTAAGAATTGCGAGTGGAATGAAAGTTCCAAATTTTGTAACAGTTTTTCTTGGAATCTAATAATGAGAACGGCACAAAAATTTTATACACGGGTAAACCAAAAAAAATGAACTGCACCACAACGAGAATTTTTTAATATCTTATAAATAGAAAAAATTGCGAATATATCATAAAGTAATATTGAAATGGATAAGAACTCGTTGTCTTGCAGTAGAGTATCGGCTCGGCTAGTAGTGCACCAAATTGTGGAGCTCCAACTTACCGCACCGCTCCAAAAATTGCTACAAAGTTTTATAACCAGGCCACGATATTTCCTGATATTTCCTCCAGATTCGCTCTAAAATTAGCGGCTCCTTCGGCAGGTACTGTGTCCTTGTGTTATAGTAGAGAAGCCCCTGTAAGTATACAATAGTGGTAATTGTGCATAGCAACCACCAACAAAAAATTGCGTAGGCGGTGTGCGGCCACCCTTAAGCCTTTTTATTATGCACTGAACAGGGACTAATACCTGTTGCCACATTGGAAATGCATTAAAGTAAACAAGATGTGGCGTAAGGCAATGTTTTCCCATATCACCTGTGCTCATAGTTATCACATTGGGTCTCGTTCCCCCCCTCCCCCTCCCCATTACACAAGTGTTTACTGCACAAGAAACAGTTGCTATGGTATTCGGTACATAATAAATGTATTATTCATTGGATACTGCAGAATATCACTCGTCTGATTGGCCATACTTGCCTGCAGCACTCATGTGAATACTAAGCCAACAGACTTGTGATATTCTCCTTATGTGCCAAGCTCTAAACTAACTATACCAATAGCAGTAACTGTGATGGTGGTGAAACCTCTTCATCTCCTACAACTTATGCACATGTAAATCAAAGCATAGGAACTGGCCAGTTTTGACATTTAGGTGAAAGTGTAACTTACCTGGTATAAAAGTCATCTTGCCCTGACTATTTGATAAAGCGTCATCTTTGACTTCTGTAGCTGACAATCTCATAGGGCCTTTAAAAGGTAGGATAAACCTAAGAAATTTGTCAAATATGCTGTCATTTAGCAATAATAGCTAGTTATTTAGCTAAGAATAGAATATCTGTGTTAAGGGCAATAAGTGAAGACTTTTATGAATAATTATGTTATTATATAATTATAAACACTTGGACATCCTCCTTGGAATTACTTATATATATACAGTAGGACTTAAGTTATCCAAACACTTTGGTACCAAGAGGTGTACGGATAACTGAAATTGCATAGCTCTGAAAGACCATTTTGTTTAACATTTGCTAAATACTAAAACATCATTGAAAGAGACAGTGATTTAGGAATACAGAATCATCACGTAGGGCAAGTGACCTTTCTTGTTTCCTACCAAACACATGGCGGCAACGGAAACATTAAAGAGAAGTTCTGATAAGACAGTTTGTTAGTGTTCAAGTGCAGCAAAGAAAATACTGAAGGCTAGTATAGGTAGCGCATGGCAGGATTATCATATTATTAGCCCAGTAAGCGCTACCAATTTTGCTCAAGCCAGGCTCTTGGAGAATATGAAGATGAACATTATAAAAATATGATTTTTAGAAAATGAATTTTTTGTTCTGCTTAGAAATTTGATAAATTTGATATGGAGCGTCATTTGGGTCTTACGACAAAGCAAGAATTTTTTTTGGATGATAGCTGCGCCCTGAAAGATGAAATTTTTAGGTTTTGTTTTTTACCGGAAGCCAAAATAGGGGGGTCCACCCTAAATCTGCACTATCTGATTAAAAAAAATTTCTCAGTATTTTCTATTGGTCTCCAGCATTTGCACTCAATCCAGTATTTATAGCATGGGCACAGTCATTTAGAAAATTATGGGTCATGAGCTTTGGTTTATCCCTTTGAAATAAGCTGTCTCTGAATGTCATGGGGTGCAGTTAATTAGTTCTTTACAAACTTATCAAGAGTTCATTTTCTATTTGAATTAGTGTTGGTGGTGAGTTATCTTGGTTAAAGTGCCGTTTGTCATTACTATATGCCATAAGCAACAGTATTGTTCTTACTTGAAAATCTATTGTCCAACAGTCAAGTGATGAAATGTGTTGATATATCCAGTGAACAAGTGTGTGTGTGTGTGTGTGTGTGTGTGTATGTGTGTGTGTGTATGTGTGTGTGTGTGTGTGTGTGTGTGTGTGTAAAAGTGTTGTGTTACAGCTAATCCTTAGCAAAAGAATAGCACAAAAAATCATAAAGAAATTAGCTGCCTTTTTTTCAGCTTTTTAGCTTCTCCCAGTTTCTTCAGCAGAAATTAAGCAAGTCTTAGTGATATTTTAACATAATTTTATAAAGAAGCTTATAATATATTGTGCTTTATATATTTACTTGCAGGAAGTAACATTTACGTCCTGCCACGCTTGTCCTGGTGGGTGTAACGGAGAAGGAACTGTGAGGAGCAGTCACATGATTACTCTATTCACACTTGTTGTCAGTGCAGTCAGCTATCTTGCACACTGAAAAGTACTATAACATGCTTTATTATCATTCATACAATTATTTACAGTATGTATTATTGATGACTTATTTGAGTTATGTAACATTTTTAATTGTAAAACAAATAAAAAACAAATTAAGCATTTTGATGGATCATACAAACTGCATGCTACCAATAAATCAACTAAAATGCACAGGTATAGAAGCTAATGGGCACAATTTACCATATCCCACTATTATAGGAAATAACCACAATATAATGCTATCCATTTATTAATGCCTAATATTTAACGTTTTTCTTCAAATTTAATGTTTACAATAACTATGTAGAGTTGTTGTTACAAATTGTTAGACATAGTTAGCTGATTTGAAAGTATAGAACACTGATGCTTAATAATAGTTGTGAATATGTCCCATCAAACATGCCACGCCCACTAGCTAGAGAAACCTGTACGGCAGTGTGGTTCCTACAGCCTTGCAACATATGTAGGTCTTACAATGTTCGTCTAACCTACTCGCATTTGAGATAAAGATAGCAACTAAATAAATAGTCGAGTCATACAACTGCTACTAATATAAGGGTAATTATTATCATTATCATTATTATTATTATTATTATTATTATTGTTATTATTATTATTGTTATTATTATTATTATTATCATTATTATTATTTTATTATTATTATTACATGGCTGTAGACAGGCAAAAGTGAATATTGTAGACTAAATTAATAATAATAATGTGACTTTCAATAGTTGAATTTTCTCTTTGCAGCTGTATTTTAGTGCTAACCAGAAATTTTTTATTATTAAAGTAAAATGAAAGAAACAACACAAGTTGTAGTGACTGATGGTGTTGATTCTTCTTCCATGCCATTTCCGTATCCTATAATACAGCTTTTTTGTGACCACCACCACTAAATATAGATGTCACCATTACATCTCTCCCCACTGCATCCCTACCATCACCTGAAATAATTTATCATGCAAACAAACAACTCCTACCTCCCTATCCTTCCCATAAAGGTGATCATACAAATTATATATATATATATCTATACTTGTATAATATAGCTATATTTTGTAAAACTGGAAAACTTAACCAATTAAATTAAAAGTATTGCCGTGTGTTATAGATTTTACTTATATAACTCTAGTTCAAGTATTGAGATACTTGCAAAAATATGACTTAATTAAATGCGTGGGTGTATGTGTCTACGCCCATGTACACTGTGATTTAAAGTGCAATGAGTATAGGAGTTTCTGAGGTTGAAAGCTAAAGTCTAAGCTCTGGAGCTACCAAACATTTGCTATGAAGGGGTCATGCAGTTAGCTATGTAATCATAAAGACTATGTAGGGGCCATTTAGCTGAATGATCAAAAGCAAGTGATATCAATATTATCTTCACTCATGCCTGATATCTCTAAGCTTTCTGTTAGAGATTCCACGAGAATGGGTAAATATAGCCCCTCTCATGTAAGGCCTCGACCTCTACTTGTGAAGTTGTTGAGAACAACTGAAGTGTCTGTAATCCTATCCAACCGAAGTAAATTGATCAAATCAAAGGTGTATATAAAACCTTATATGACCCCTTCAGAGAGAAACTCTGAGAGTATTCTTTTAAAGGAGAGAAAGTCTTTGATTTCCTCTGGGGCAAACCCAAAGGACATTAAAGTTAGAAGCAACAAGCTTCTTCTAAACGGATCTGTCCATGGATCAGTCCAGGGCTCCTCTTTTTCACTCAATGTCCAGAATTCAATTCAAGTTTCCTCTGATTCGCATGTTGACGTGGATTCAGTAGATAGCACACCACCCAATGATCCTAAACCACCCTTTGAAAATGAGCCTAGTTCATCTAGTTCATCTTCAATTCAAAGCAATTCTCCTGATGGGTATAACTCTACTTTGCTGGACCATCCAACTGTCTCAAGTAATATGTCATGCAATAGTTCACCACAAAACAACCTCTCCTCCTCAGATTTGTCCTCAAATATCTGACTAAGAAATAAGTCTATCACTGTTATGCTTTGGAATGCACGCAGTATTAAGAACAAACTCTTCTATTTCCAATCTCTTATATATGCAAAATCTCCCAGTATAATCGCAATCACTGAGACATGGTTACTTCCACAAATTTTAAACAATGAGATAATTCTAGCTGGCTATCAAATTTTTCGCAGTATTGAACTCTCTAGACCCCAAAAATTCTCCTGGACATGACAACATTAGCCCATATATTTACAAATTCTGCGCATCTTCACTTGCACATACAGTTTCTCTTCTCTTTACTGTCATTATGGAATCTCATTCCATTCCAGCTGACTGGAAGGTACACAAATTATTTCCTCTCCACAAGAAAGGAAGTGTATCTGAAGTTAGCAACTACAGGCCTATTTCTCTCCTAAGCATTCTTCATAAAGTACTTGAATTAATAGTCTACTCTAAGATAATAGATTTTATATATCCAAAAATTTCAAAGACACAATTTGGTTTTATCAGAAATAGATCCACTCTTCAACAACTTCTTCTATCATATACTTTAGTTTTCAATTCTGTGGAGTCAAAGCGACACACAGAAATTGTGTTTCTTGATTTTGCCAAAGCCTTTGATTCAGTCCCCCACAATGAACTTCTGTATAAACTTTGGCTAACTGGCATTACTGGTCCTCTTTGGTTATTTTTCAAAGATTACTTACAAAATAGAAAGCATTTTGTTGAGGTTGAAGGATGTAAATCTGACTTACTTCCTGTCAAATCAAGTGTACCTCAAGGTAGTGTACTTGGACCTCTGCTTTTTCTTATTTATGTTAACGACATACCGTCTCTCTGCTCTTTTTCGTCTGTGTTTTTATTTGCTGATGCTGCCAAACTTATTGCCTCTCTAAACTCTGCAAGTGAGAATTTAGCTCTTCAAAAGGATCTTGACAATTTATTGTCATGGTGTCAATCTTGGAAACTTTCTTTAAATACTTCTAAATGCGCATACATGAACGTCTCCCTACCATCATCTACTAACAACAATTACACCATCGGTAATGATACAATTAAAACAGTAACTCAACAGAAAGATTTAGGTATTTTAATCTCTGATAGTTTATCTTGGTCTGTCCACATCAAACAAATAGCTATGCAGCAAAGCTTATCGGTCTCTGTATTTAATTAGGCAAACAATTCCTTGCACATCACCCATTAACATTAAGAAGTCCCTCTATCTATCACTTGTAAGATCTCAGCTGACCTACTGTTCCCAGCTATGGTTTCCCAACAAAATACAAGACATTATCTTATTGGAAAGAGTTCAACGGCGTGCAACTAAATACATTATAAATAATTATAATATTTCTTACAAATTAAGACTTATTCATCTCAATATTTTACCACTAATGTACTACCTACAATTACTAGACCTATTATTTTTTGTTAAATGTCTTAAGAATCCATCTGATTCATTTAATGTATTTAATCACGTCACTTTTCTTTCTGGGTCCACAAGATCTTCATCGAATCGTAAATTAGAAATTAAGTTCCAACGCACCTCCACTACACGACATCAATATTTTAATCACATATTTCTACTATGGAACACATTCTCACCTATTGATCTTTCATTGTCCTTCACTCACTTCTATTAAACGTTCTCTCAAGCAAAAAATTTGGGATCTATTTATTGCACACTTTAATTCAGACAATTCCTGTACATTTTGTTGTTTATGTCCTTGCTCTAGATGTCACAGTCACTTTATTAATGTATCACTCCGTTCTCACACTTAGCTGTTTTATTATCATTTATATACCTTTTCTTTTCTTTTAGCTAACTAGGCTGCTCTCTTGTACATAGAGTTTGTCCTTCATCCACCCATCATATCACATTTCATCTCTTTTAATTCTCTTTGTTATATAGTGGTTGTAAAGTTATAATAATAATAATAATGTCGGTAGCTAGTATTGTGGGCAACGCTTAGCTAGAAGAATTAGGAAATGACAGGAGAAACAATAAAGTCATCTCGATATTTATTTATCTCCGTCATAGTATAACCTCAGCCTGGCTTAGCCAGACCCTTTACCGAATCGCTACGTCAGGTAAAACTAACTCTCTAAGCTTAATACTCTTACGCCATTTTTACTCACCGGTCGGGTGCTACCAGAAGACAAATTGAACCTAAGACCACTCCCCTAAAAACAATTAATAGCATTATTGCCACGCCCATTGTTATTCACCGATTTGCGGTTTGTCATATGACTTAATTTTTGTGGGTGGGGCTGCTTACAGGCCTAATAATCTGCATGCTTACTGGACCTCGAAGATGATGCCGAGATTTTGTGTTGCAGTATTGTTAGCGCTAGTGGGTCCGATTCTATCTATACCGCCTGGATCTCCATGTCCTAAGCCCTCTGGGGAAACCTCAAGCTGTGTTTGCCAGACACCCAAAGGAATCATTGATTTAAGAAGTGCGGCATCGGACAATGGAGTAGCAAGGTGATTGTAACTGTAATATGCAATTAGAATATATGTGAATTGCAGCTCAATATAGTCAGAACCAGGTATATAAGGTAAATGCATATAATTAGCTATCACTGTGTTAGTAGTCTCAGGTAACTCAGCCAATCTCTCAACCAAGCCAGGGCTACAGGAGACTAACTGTGTGCATGCATGGCAATTATAATACCAAGAGGTGTTGGTATCAATCATGTCATCCTGTTTCAAAAACAGAATAAGCAGCGGGAACTTACCTTTTGAGCAAGGAACTATTAGTTAATACATTATTTTATCTTATTTTAGCTTTGAATGTACAGACGGCATAATCAAAGTTGTATTTGTCACATGACTTTTTACTATACAATCTCACCGTATCATCTTATCCTGTTGCAATAATGCCAATGTTAGTGCTGTACATCCTTGCATGTGAGCCACTATAGTGACTAAACTAAGCTCACTTAGGTAGTAATGCCACAAAAGATACAACTACCAGATAAGGACAGCTATACTTTGTGAGTACTCTGCATTTCTTTTTCCCTTTTATAACATACAATGGTCAATAGGAGTTGTATGTATGGTACCATATTTGGGTACATTTTTAAAATCTACTTCAGCTTAGTGAAATACATATTCAGAAATACTGTTGTTGAGTTCCTTAGCTTATAATAAATTGCTTAATGTTTACTAAACACTATCATTAACTGACAATTAAATTTTAAAGATTTTTCCAACTCCAGTTATAGTCGCGCCACTTCACCCATAGGTTTGAACAGAACAAAAAGAGCACTTATTTTTTAGAAAGGCTACATCTGATGGTTTTTTCATATTGTATGGATGTAGCCGAGCAAACAGTGAATAGAGATGCACATTTTTAGTACAACTAAAACAGAACTCAAGATATTTTTAGTTAATCCAACTCAAGAGCCAGCTTTCTTCGTTAAAAATATTTGGACTTAATTTTAGTTTTACGTAGAGTGAAATTAGCCAATTGAAAATTACTATTTCCAAAAAATAGAAACAAGCTAATTTGCAGGCAACATCATTATTGTAACTGGCAACCAATTGCAGCTGCTTCTACAGAATTAACTACTACTGTACACTTTAGCACTATATAATCATTTCTCAAACCAATCAGGAATCAATGTTAGCTGTGCAATGAAAATGGTATATGTAAATGATGTCTTCATAAGCATGCAAGGAACACTCACCAATAGTTTCAAAGTGGTACACCAATTCAAGCACTTGATTAATTTCTCATGCATCAAGAAAAATTACTGCATAGCTCATATGACTATGATGTGAAAAACTGGAGTGTTACCCACAAAAGCTAGTACCAATGTGAAGCTAATAGGTTCATGTTTTCTCAACAAAAAAACAAAAAAAAGCAGGCCGAAAAAAAAAAAAAAGTAGCGCAATTAAAAAGTCTTAAATTGTCGTTCTGAGTAAGTTCATACCTCTATCAACTGTTATTGTCAATAATCTCTAAAATTAGAATGTGACAGACAGACCAGACAAATAGACAGACAGAGACTGACAGACAGGATGTCTACTACTAACCTCTTGTGCATGGATGCTGAAGGGTTAAAAATACTAAACTTAAAGCCAGTATTGGTGAAGAACCACAACAACTAAACTAAAATTTAAGTCAAAATTTTTTTTTGCTAATATTTCATTTCAATACTAAAAGCAAATAGCTACCCTTACTAAGCGTTTCAAATGCATTTTCTTTTTTAAGGACTGAAATTTTAGTTTAAAGGACAAATTAAGTTTTTCTATTTCACTAAAAGACATCAATCCATAAAGAGTATATCTCACTATTATTCTATAGCATTTCATTTATTTTTTAGATTATTAAGTAATGCCGGTTTATTTATTAACAGATACAAAGGCATGGAAGATCCTAATAATTTTGTCTATGAATACAATCCTTGTTTCCCATTCTCAACAGTTGGAGAGTGCAACAATGTTCATGTAAGTTTATAGCTGTCAATAAATTTGCTTCTCTTATTAACATTAAGTACTATAACAAGCTTTGTCATAGTGATATTATATTGTTTCTAGCTTTCCAGGAGTAAAGCATCACAGCTGAGAATAAAATACAAACCTGCAAACAGACAGTTAACTGGTTTTGTTTTCATTAACTAAAACTAAACCAAACCCCCTCAAGTTTTGGGTATTTTACTTTTGGAAAGAAAAAAATCTAAGCTATAAAGAGCCTCAGAAACTAAAATTAAATACTTTAGAAGACATAAAAATAAAACAACCAAAAATAGCTACCAATAAAGAGGATAAAAAACATTTAAAACTAAGCACTAATTACCAATCCACATTGAATCCCCAAAGAAAATTGTACATTCTTGCCTTTGGTATTCCATTGATCGAGAAAAGGTTCATTCTAGAATTAAGTATACAGAGTGAGAACTGAAGATTTAATTTACTGATTATTTACAGCCCTATGGGATAAAAGGACACATCAACTTGCTTGGAATGACTGATTTTACAGAAGCACACACAAAAAAAGAAACAGGACAAAAATTGAACAGATTTAAATCTCTGATGTTTGTCATACTTTTCCCAATTTTTCATACCTATTTTTGTAGATGTGTCAAGAGACCAAGGATATTCCTCCCACCACATACAAGATTGCTGATGCTAACACTGAGCAGATGTATTTAGATTCCAGTGGAGAGGATCCACAAGTTGTTGTGTACTATACATCATTTGATCAATTTGGAACTGACAGGTAAGAGTGATCAGTGAAGGGAAAAAAACAAAAAACAATTGTAGCTAGGATACTGCTTTCAGTACTATTCTAAAATATAACATAGTGTATAGACATGACTCAGCAAAATGAACCACTGTTAAATATAAGTAACTTGGCATTATTGCTATATTTGTCATAAAACTGTCTTTTGACGTTGGCATGGGGCACCATCAGAAGAGGTTGATTTATTGCAATTGAATCTTCTACGTTATGGTTCATCACAAAAAAAAAAAAATTCATACAAAGATGAGAATTGATCACTGTTTGCTTGTGTTCCTGCAGGGCAGTGAATGTACACCTGGAATGTGATCACAGTGTGAAGGAGCCTCAAGTAACTACTACAGGAGACAGCATCACCATATACACATATGTAAGCTTAAAATACTGCCTTTGATGAAGTTACTGCTGTTCAGGTCCATAACACTAGGCTGTAGTGCCTGAGGGCCATGAAGGCTCCACCTATGACCTGGTGGATCCTACAATGGTTCAGGACAGCTGTGCATAACTAATGCAAACTTATTGACTTTTTCTAACAAACACATTTCAATAGTAAAACACATTGCTAATTTAGATTGTAGTGGCAATTCCTAACAACACAATGGGCAGGATACTACATAACTGTACCTTTGCCCTCAAGATGCTTCGCTCCTGTTCTAGTATCACTGAGTAGTGTTATTTCTAGAAGAACAAGTATTATAGCTGTTGACAATTAATTTTAGCTAACAATACTTAACCCATTCACCGGCAATAGCGCCATATGGCGCTCTGCGATAAAAAAAATCGTAAAAATTGAACCGCGTCCAAACCATCCATGAATCAATTACCATACTGCGCAGAAGGAACAGTCCTAGCTGCACTCTAAATACCTTATTTTTGTATAATGGGTAACTAACGAAAAAATGGAAAAGTAAATTTGAATTTTTAAATTGGCCGCAAGTTTACAATGGATGCCGGCGAGGTACTTCAACGGTTGTTCGAGGACGATTTTAGCCTTTCCGAGGGTGACTCCAGCGACGACGACGGCGAGGGAATATTTGCTTATGCTGGACAGCAGCATTTTGACAATGCTGAGTTAGAAACTCTAAGCAGTAGAGTCGCTGTCAAACCTGATGGTATTGCTGAGCCAAGAAAAGCTTCAGGTGAGATATAGCAGTAGAATTAGGGCAGTCACATAAAGTTCTACATCAATTTTATTGGTTGTATAGGTGTAGAAATAACTGTAAATCTAGCCAGACACCAACAGATTTACTTACACATACTACCTAGCAATATATCTACAATGCATTGCTAGCTGTACTTATGATAGCTATTAACAAGAATAAATTGTAACAATATGGACAATAATTCAACTGAAGCTTGATATAGTAATAGTGGACAATAACAGTAAAGCTATATAGCCAAGAAAATAGATATAGACATATATACACACATAGCAATATACAGTGTATTATTTGTTGTAGTGTGATATAAACAAAAATATATTTATAACAATATAGACTTTGATTCTGTTGTTGCGGATGATCCTGGGCAGAGTACTGGTAGTTCTCTTGCATCTACTGCAAAAGACTCTCCATCATCCATGGACCACTACAGTCCACCATCTTCGATGGATGACAGTGCTCCACCTCTAGATTCTGAAAGTGACTCAGATACTTTCCAGTCATTCATTGATAGAGGTAGGCAGCAATTACGAGGCGGGAGAAGGATAGGCAGGAGATTGAGAGGAAGGGGAAGAGCTCGTATGGCTAGGAGCACGCGTAGAAGAGGACAATGGGGAAGACAGCCTGCTAGTAGGAGCAAAGTGGAAGAGCTCACATTCAGGGTAGTGGTAGCTATAGCCATTTATCTGTTGCTGCTAAGACTGTACTGAATGAGATTGGTTCTTTAGTCTGGAAGAAAGAAGAACCACACAGTTTCACCCAAGCCTATACTCAAGTTCCAGGTCCTACTTCAGCAGATGTCACGAGGCAGAGTACTCCAATTCAACTCTTTTGTTTTGTTTTTTCTAATGAGGTGTGGGATTTGATGAAAGTTGAAACGAATCGCTATGCTAACACCTGAATTGAGAGTAATCCTAGTTGTCGTGCATGGCCAGACACCACTGTAGAAGAGCTAAAAGCATTTGTTGGTGTTTTGATTTTGATGGGTATAGTTTGGCTGCCACGGTTAGAACTATAATTGGTCAACTAATTTCCCCCTCATCAGCACTCACTCCAGGTATCAGTAATATAATGCCCCCAAAAAAGTTTGAACAGTTGTTTAGGTTTTTTCACCTGAATGATAATGACAAGCATGTTCCATATGGTCAGGCTGGACATGACAAGTTATTCAAAGTTAGGAAACTGTTAGATCTGCTTTGTCCACTTTTTGAATCTGAGTTTGAAATGCATCGAGCATGCACTATTGATGAAGCTATGATTCCATTCAATGGTAGACTCAGATTCAAGCAGTATATGAAGGACAAACCCACGAAATGGGGCATAAAAGTGTTAGTCCTAGCTGATGCTCCAACTGGCTATGTCAAGCGTTTACAAGTTTATACTGGGAAATGACTAGACAGTTGTGTAAGTGATGTAGGACTGTGTACAAAGGTTGTGTTAGACCTAATGGAAGGTTTTGACAACATGGGTGTCCAACTGTTCACGGATAACTTTTACACTAGACTTCTTCTTTACTACCGTCTATACAAACATCGAGGTATCAATGCTTGTGGTACTGTACGCCCCTCACGACTTGGGTTTCCACATGAACTAATCATCAAGGCTACAGAGTTAAACTGCGGTACATACCAGTACTTGAGTAATGGTCCTCTTCTAGCATGTTCATGGGTGGATAAGAGGTCCTTGTATTTACTCACTACCGTGCATATTGGTGAGCATGGGAAATCCAGTAGTGAAAAGGAGACAAGCTGATGGTAGTCAAGCTGATGTTCCATGTCCTCCTTGTTTGCCAGACTATCAGAAGTATATGAGAGGTGTAGACAAGGGGGATCAACTTGAGAGTTATTATAATATTGGCAGAAAATCAAGGAAGTGGTGGCGTCGTATTTTTATTTATTGTTTGGAGGTGTGTATTTTGAATAGTTTTTGCATGGAGAAGATGGTCAGGTCTGGTGAGCATCAGCAGCAAGGAAGGAAGAAAAGAGATATGTTTTCATTTCGGCTTGATCTTGCAAAGGAGCTAATTGGTAGCTTTTCTTCCAGGCATCGAAGCAGTGGACGGCCTCGTTCTGTAGAGCATATTCAGCTTGATAGGCTCAACTCTAATTTAGGCCGCTGGCCAGTACATGTAGATAGGAAGGGAAATTGTGTCGTGTGCTTGGCTATCATACAGCGAAGAAACCTTCCAATAGTTGGGAACCGCCATGAGTCACGCATCCAGTGTGAGCACTGCAAGGTCTGCTTGTGTATTGCTTCTGGCAGAAACTGCTTCAAGAAATACCATACATTAGTTGACTTCTCATTGTGAACATATCAAACTTATAAAAACTTGTGCACTATAATTTCTACCCTATCAATTAATTCATGTAATAATTTCACTAAAATAAATTATAATTGACTTAGCAATAAATTATACAGTAAACATTGTAATGAAATAGTATAAAAGGTTTTAGCAAGTCCAAATAAATATCAACTGCCTTAGAATTACTTTAGTATATTATTGAGATAGTAGTATTCTTGCAACATTCCATATAACACCAGGTACTTGACTATTTACTATTATTTCATCAAGCTAAGTTTGAAATTCAAATAGTAATGATATTCATATTGTGGCTTGAAAGTGCTAATTACTGAAAATTAGTTGCTAAGCAACAAAAAATTTACAGTAATATTTAGATAATAATAAGCATCTTTTTCAATTGTTGCTATGAACTATCATGAAATTCTGATTTATTACATTTTTTTTGTAATTGCTAGAAAAGGGTTAATTACCGTGTAATGATAGCTCCTGCGCTACCTTAAAATCCTTTAGTCATTCTTGCTACTTGAATACCAGACAGCAAGCAAGCTTTCAGCTACCTGACCAGCCAGTTTTCTTTTCTTTTTTTTGAAAATTTATTTCAATTGTATTGTTTACAAATAGTTCCAAATACACGGTTAGCTATAATAACAAATAATTATAGTTATAATAATAATAATTAGTTACAATAATAATCAATATAATAATACGCTTGTGTGTCAGTAACGACGACAATGACGACGACAACCGACGGTATGTGTATTCATGAATAATTCATAAGCTTTGGACAGATTGGTAAGGCATCGTCATTTTTCGGTAGGTAAAGTGTTGTCATATTCAGTAGAATTGCTGGTTAATTCTAAAAAGCAGGTGCAATAGACGATGGAAGGCGGTGTAGATTTTAGTACGAAAGAGAAGGTAAAAGGCGGTTAATCGCAACTAAAAAGCAGGTGGAACCGGCGAGGTAAGGCCGCGTAGGTTTAAAATGGAAGGGAAGAGAAGGCTGGAATCGATGAGTAAAGGCAGGGGGTTCGTTTATAAAAGAAAGGCGAAAGTACGAAATAGAAGACAAAGTTCTCAAAGGAGGACAGAAATTCAGGAGCAGGAGAGATAGGAAAAGGGGACTCCATGACTCAAGAAGAAGAACTGAAGAAAGGAGAGGGTAGGGTACAAGAAAAGCTCAGATAGTTCATAAAAAAGAGAGCAGGAGAGGGAAACTTATGTAACCTTAACGGTAGAGAATGGTTACTGAGCAAGATACTTGTTCTACTGCATTCTTACTTTGCAATATGTCAAGCGCCACTATATGGCAGGGTGCTTGCTAGTAATAATAATAATAGTAATAATAATAATAATAATTATAATAATAATAATAATAATAATAATAATAATAATGTTATAATAATATTAATAATAAATTTTTCTCGTTCTAACAGCCTAACCTGACATTTCGACTTCTTGCCGAAGTCCTCGGGTTAAGTTTTAATTAACAATATTGGCCGTTAAAAAGAGAAAAATTTGCTATTATTATAATTATTTTAGCCGGGAATGACTGAATTATGTTTGAATTATAGGAAGTGGCCTTTAAATCCTGTCATGCCTGTCCCGGAGGTTGTGGAGGAGGAGGAGCAGGAGGAGGAGGAAGTACTGCTGGAGTCATTGGACTTGTCCTTATGATTCTGTAAGTACACTGGCTGATTTACAATTTTATTTGACCGTACTTGTGGCGTGATGCGCTCCCAGGGTGGGTTGTCACAACTGCCAACTAGCTGGGGACAGCAAAGTAGTTGCTCTATAGCAAGTGATGTGCAATTCTCCGATCCAGCTACCCACACTTATAGCCCTTAGACTTGACAGTGGAGTAGGTTAAGAAACTTATAGATGAAGTACTACATACACAAGGTGGAGTTCACATATATAGAATGACCAGACTGGCATGAGCAAGCGACTTTTATATGAAGTCTTGCTCATGCTAAAAATAACTAACACAGCATGAACCAAAAATAGAGTACCATGACTTGGCACAAATAGACACTGAGTCTTAACAGCAGGAATATGCTGATGGCATGCACCCACAACTGGAACATATAACACAGACACACAAAACGGTACTGACACAGAATCAGCTATTTAATTTTAGTGTTCTAAATTAGTGTTCTTGTGACACACAAAACGGTACTGACACAGAATCAGCTATTTAATTTTAGTGTTCTAAATTAGTGTTCTTGTGGAAGGACTTTGGGTTTGCCTGAGGGAGGCCTTCCACAGTACTCTTTCTTTCTCTCTTTCTTATTCACTCCCTCTTCGCCTCTATTCATTTTATCCCTCTCCCTTCATCTTTTTATCCACCGTGTTTTCTCCCTTTTAATCTTATTATCTACTCTTTATCCTCCATCTTTTCATCCCCTTCTACTTTTTTTATCCTGCCTTTCATTGTACTCCCTTCTTTCCCACGCTCTTTCTTTTCACACCCTCCTGTCTAATCTTGTAACATGTCTGTATGATCAGTTTAATATCGCACACATGTATCAGGGCGTGTGCTGAAAAGCAATTATCAATGCCGAGACATTTAACTATTCTATTCCTGCAGATTTATTGTTGGAGTGGCTACGTACTTCATTGTTGGTTCCATCGTAAACGCCGTTCACTTCAAGAAAAGTGGAGCGGAAATGATTCCTCAGAAAAACTTCTGGTTTGCTGTTCCTGGTCTAATTAAGGTAGAAACCTACAGATGAATTGGATATTGTTGAAACTTAATAATATATGCATAATTTGCTTAATCTGACCTGTGTATATTATTATGATGTATTATGATTGTTTGTCTTTGAGGAAGGCTTTATACGATGTATTGTGTTTATTTGTTTTTCAGGATGGCTTTATCTTCACCTTTAAACCCATTTACGACTTCATCCAGAGCAAAAGAGGAGGTGGAGGAGGTGGATACAAGCAAGAACTTTAATTATAACACACTAACACACACTCTTCTCCACTGTAATGCAGACAATCACGACACTTATTGTTCTATTGTTACGGGTGATCCATGGCTGAATATTTTGTTTTTGTGTTGAGCAAATCACTAGATATACTGGTGGGGCTTATATTATGCTGACAGAGGATTTCTGTTCTGTTCTCCACAGGCTACAGATTTGCATAATCAATACCTGTGGTTGTATGCTTGCTCTTGCAATGTAACTTTCTCTCTCCATACCAAATTAGCACACCTAAACTGTAGAGTGACACTATTTAATATCAGCACATATAAAGCCTGGGCTTTTAACGTCAGATCAGTTCTTGAGGAAAAAACTAGAGATCAATTCAGACGGAATGTCATCCATTTTTTTATTGTCGAATTGTCCACTTACACCTTCCCTCTTTCTTTGTCTTTCTCTCTTTTCCCCTTTCCCCCTCTGCTCTCCTTTTCCCACATTTTCCCTGCCTTCACGATTCCCCCCCCCCCCTCCTGCCCCCCCCCCCTTTCCATTCCTACCTATCTGGATCATTCAAGTTTAACTGTGATAGCTCTGTTGTTTCAATTCGACCAACAAATCTCAGGTGTTGCTTTACTAGACATGGTTTATGGGTGTGAAAATGGGTGTGGCATAGGCTGGATTTTTGTTCTCAGGACAACTAAGTTATCTCTGTCTATATATAGTTGGCCTCACTTCAAATCTTTTCAGTTGTGCAAGCCAGATTCACTAGAAGGCTCACCCATAGCCGAAAATTCATGAATATATCTGAATCAAAATCTTTGAAAGTACCACATCCTGAGTAGTTCAGTAGCCACATAGCTACATAGTTACCAACATCAAATTGGCTGTAAAAGAAGCTTATCAAGCTAGCCAACCAAGCTGTTATTGCAGCTTAGAAGAGCTAGAACAGCCTGAATGGAGAGAGACAATGACGGCACTGCAAGTACAATACTAGGTTAACTCGAGGTGCACTTTAATTGAGTTTGACATCTGCAGGCCAGATAAAGTGGGAAGCCATTTTATGTGGCCTGCAAATACAAGATCCACTGTGTATTTTCAAGTAGTTACATAACTTTAATTTGGGTAACAAAATCCAGTATTTGGGAAGTAATATTAAAAAATTACAATAAAAAAGTGCTTTAATTGTTAATATAAATGTGCAAAATTTGAAATATACATGAAAGTGCAAATAAATTAGTTTAATATCACATCAAAAATAATTCTCATATTGACAAGTCATGACATCATTCATATGGTGTCACCTGAAACAACACATTACATGTGAGTTAGTCTGAGATATGTGACTTACATTACAAACATATTATATATGCCTATGCAAGTTGTATAAAGGAAATATGTAAATGAGTTGGGTGATGAATGATATGAGCAAGCACCCCTCTCATTGTGTGAGACAATCAATATTTTACTCAATTTTGTAATTTGTAATTTTTATTTGCCTACGTGTATCCCCATATTGTGTTTATCACTGGATATTTTCAAAAATAGTGAAATGATTATGTTTCAAAGCCTTGCCATTCAGAGGCAACTCTGCCATATGTAAAAATACAGTTGTTTAAAACTACGCATGGATACATTGGAGCATTTAATACGCAGCGTTAAATATGGGAGAATATTGAACACTAGCGTGATGCGAAATACTCAAGGAAAAGTATCCAATATACAATATACATTATAATTATATACATACAGTGTGTCCAGTTAAAAAGTGAACTTTTGAAATTTATCATAACTATGGAATAAAATACAGCCTTTAGTCTATACATCATCACTAATCGCAATTGGATGTGTTGTACGCCATTTTATCGACTGTAATACGAATAAGTCGTTATACATAATTGATTGCCAGTTACTGTAGGACATCATCAACTGTGAGACTGTTGCTTCTCAGGGGTGGCTCCCCCAATTCTAAGTGGTCAGGCCAGGAAGTGGGTGTGGTCTAAACTTGGTATTAGCTAACTAAGTTCACATTCTTATTGAGTAAATATGATAGTTGTTACTATGGGGACAATATTTATATATCGAAAACAATTTATGTGACGAGTGAAAATATCTCTAACCATTTGACACTTGTGTTCTCTGACTATTTCCTTCAAGCGAAGAATGCGGCTGGGTGGAGTTTCAACAAACAATCTTCAACAGATACAACAGAAACCAGTGTGCAAAGAAACTGTATGAGCCACACGGTCACACAATTCACCAATGTACCACACCCACTAAAATACTAAGGCGGGAGAACATTGGTGTTGCCACACCTACTCATTAAGTTGAGGGCTCAAAAGTGGTCGGGCCCTAGCCCCAGTGGCCTGGACTATCGACGCCACCCATTTAAGGCTGACAGGCGAGGACTGAAAGAGCTCCAACAGACTCGTAGCCTGAAGTTTGCAATGGGGAATTCAGATTTTGACAATTAAGAAAACCACACCTACTTTTGTTTCCGTCATTTTAATAGAACTAATTGAATCAAAGCTAATAATATTTCTATGTCTTTCACTGAATACTGTAGAGTGTTAAGCAAAACAAGGGAAAATTACAAGATCAGTCTTGCCTAACCAGGCCTTCAACCACTACAATAAGCTGCACACAAACCGTACACCAAGTGGTTTTCATACTTTAAGTTGTTTAAATAAGTACATTACAATACACTTTTTAAATAATAGATGTAATGTAACTAGCTCTAGTGTGCAGTTATGAGAGTGAGATGTTTTAGCCAAAGACCTCAATGTTTATCTAGAAGTTTGAACTCTGACTAGACCATCTAATACCGAGTATGAAGCATATCTCAGAACTAAACAGCAGAAAATTCCATTGCAATTTCGAAAGAATCTGAACAATTGAAAATATTTTAGAAATTAAATGTGGGGTGTGGCTAAATAATTTACTTCTCGTCACCCAATATGGGGGTTCAACAAAATCCCCCAACCCCCTGCATACGGGTATGCCTTCAACATAAAGTATGATGTAATGACACAATCGCTTGACCTGTCCCAGCAATACACGTGCACTCATTTTTTTATGTTACATTACTTATAGCAGCGCATGCATTTTTGCCTCAAATGTCATCTATGGACATCTTTACTATACCTAAGTAATTTTTAAAGAAAAATTGGCTTTGAAAAGAATCTATCAAAATTACACACATAAATTGTATCATAATTCTAAACCAGATAACAAAATATTTATAAAAGTATAACTAATAAATCAAAAAAAAATTCTTGAACACTTTACATAATATATTTAATATTGGATGTACAAGATTTCATCAACATACGAAATTTGATTCTAAGGAGCTTAACTATCAGTGAACAGAGCTAGAAAGATAAGAAACACTTTTTTTCTTAAAAACTACCAAATTCAGTCTAGAAGCTCTCAGTTCCATTACCTGTTACCCAAAAACTAACCACAAAACAATTAAGGGTAGCTTGGTATGTCAATGTGTATGTCATGTCAGTGTGTAACTAAGGGTAGCTTGGCATGTCATGTGTAACTAAGGTCAGCTTGGCATGTCATGTGTAACTAAGGGCAGCTTGGCATGTCATGTGTAACTAAGGGCAGCTTGGCATGTCATGTGTAACTAAGGGCAGCTTGGCATGTCATGTGTAACCGTTATTTCCTGATCAGCATACTTCAGATATTACTTTTTGTGATAGCACCATACATTTCAGAAAGTTTATTCCTTAAACTGGACATACTGTACATATAAAAGTTAGATTAAGAAATCATAAAATCTGCTGCATCTAGAAATCTGAGGTCTTGAGCTGTAGTGTCTGAGCACAAGACATCCAATTCTTGTTCTCAATTCACAATACCCAAATCTAACTGTCTTAGAAATGTAGCAGTGGCTAAATCTAAAGAAACATACAAAGAATCGTGATGATAAAGTCTAGAGCATACAACAGCTGTCCAATGTAACTCAGTTTCTAAATGCCGCAGAGTATGAATCTATTTTAATAGATTTGCGTAATGGACAAATCAGACTCACATGTGATTAGCTATATTATATTTCCCTCTATGTTAAAAACCACGATGAATATAACAAAGAGGCAAATTGATGAAAGTGAGTTTAGCTTGCATACTTCATGCTGCTATTAAAAAGTCCAAGTAAATTTTATTATTTACACAAAGTGGGTTTCTATTAAAATGTTACGTTACCTTCTGCGGAGGTCTTCCATTTTGCTGTAGAATGATGGTGACGTGTACGAACTTGACCTCCTGATTTATCTTCATTGACAATTCTTGTGGTTGGTACTAAGCTATTGATTCTCTTCTCTGCTGCAAATAGAACTTCATTTGCAGCCTTCATGTTTTCTTCAAATTTCCTGAACTCATCCACACTTTTGCTGTAAATAGATTTTTCTGGAATGTTTGCTCTAACTCTTATAGCATGTTCGGAATGAACTGCATAATTATCCTTCTGTTTAGGTAAGGACATACCACTGGTATCCTTTTCTGCCTTTTGTGGGTGTAAGTGCTGCATAAGTTTTTTCAGCACTTGCTTGACTTTGCCGTCGTTCTTCATCGATAAGTCAAGCTTTTGCGTCGGAGATACTGTACAAGAATCAGTGATGCTAGTCTTAGAAGAAGGTGTACACACATTCTCAGCATTGCACTTGTCCATGCTCAAACTGGCACTTTTTTCTTTCCTCAGACTATGAATGTTGTGGGACATGCCACTTTGCTTAGAATCTGAGCCCAAGGTCTCAGCACTTCTTATGATTTGTGGTGTAGAAACAACAGTCTTTGTTTCTCCTCTGTGTTTCTGGATACTATAGCCATATGGAGCACAGCCATTGTTAGCGGTAGATTTATCCAACTCAATTCCAGATTGTGGTGGTGCCAAGTTTGAATGCTTGTGTAATGTACACACCTCTTTCTTTTCATAAACTTTTGTGTATGACTGTATTTCAGAACTATTTTGATGATGATCGACCTGTTTTAATAACTTGTCTGTGGACAAAGGCAACTCGCGGAGCCGTTTTTTCTCAATTGATAGTTTTTTCTTGAGATCTTCCAAATGAGGTAATTTAGCAGACTTTTTGTCAGCCAAAATATCCTCAACGTGTTCCAATTTAAACTTTCTGCCAGAAAGGGAACTACAAGATTCTAAAGTTGAGTTTGTTGAGTCACCTTGATGCTCATCTCCATGTAAGGTATTTAAACTGCAGGAAGATGATTCAGAGAAAGCGTTCGATTCAGGTGATTTAATTTCTCTGTGTAGGCAAACATTTTTGTTTTCCTTTCGTTGTTCTCTTATTTTTTGTGTCATTTTGTATATTCGAGCTCTATATCTCAGTGTTTTGATTGGAGAAGTCATTTTCCTGTCACTTTCTTTTACTTCTTTGTCATTATTTGTAGCTAATCCTTCATTTGATAGTTTTGTTTCAGGAGGTTCATGATCATTACCTCTCCTTTCTTCAATTTCTTCCATATTTGATGTCACTTCCTCGCCATGGTCTTTACTTGACAAGATAGGTGCTTGCTCCATAGGTGTCTCAGATTTTATCAGTGTACAATTGATTGCAGTGGATTTAACATCCTTTGATACAAATGTTCGTAGTTCCGTTTGAGTATTTTTGTTATCACTGTCAATATCTGTTTTACCTTCACTATTGTTCTTATGCTTAGTCGATTTTTCTTTATTCTCATTTTTACCTGTGGTATTGGAAGGTAACTGTAGCAAATCTTTCTCCCTTTCTTCATTCTCATTTCTGCCTGAGGCATTGGAAGGTGATTTTAACAAATATGCATTATCTTCATTCTCATTTCTGCCTGAGGCATTGGATGGTGATTTCAATAAATGTGTATTTTCTTCACTCTCATTTCTGCCTGAGGCATTGGACAGTGATTTCAACAAATCTACTTTTTCTTCACTCTCATTTCTGCCTGAGGCATTGGATGGTGATTTCAATAAATGTGTCTTTTCTTCATTCTCATTTCTGCCTGAGGCATTGGAAGGCGATTTTAACAAATCTACCTTCTCTCCATTCTCATTTCTTCCTGAGGCATTGGACGGCGATTTCAATAAGTATGCCTTTTCTTCATTCTCATTTCTGCCATTGGAAGGCGATTTTACCAAATCTACTTTTTCTTCATTCTCATTTCTGCCTGAGGCATTGGAAGGCGATTTTAACAAATCTACTTTTTCTTCATTCTCATTTCTACCTGAGGCATTGGATGGCGATTTCAATAAATACGCCTTTTCTTCATTCTCTTTTCTGCCTGAGGCATTGGAATGCAATTTTAACAAATCTACCTTCTCTTCATTCTCAATTCTGCCTGAGGCATTGGACGGTGATTTCAATAAATATGCTTTTTCTTCATTCTCATTTCTGCCCGAGGCATTGGAAGGTGATTTTAACAAATCTACCTTTTCTTCATTCTCATTTCTGCCTGAGGCATTGGAAGGTGATTTTAACAAATCTACCTTTTCTTCATTCTCATTTCTTCCCGAGACATTGGAAGGCGATTTTAACAAATATGCATTATCTTCACTCTCATTTCTGCCTGAGGCATTGGAAGGTGATTTCAACAAATCTACCTTTTCTTCATTCTCATTTCTGCCCGAGGCATTGGAAGGCGATTTTAACAAATCTACCTTTTCTTCATTCTCATTTCTGCCCGAGACATTGGAAGGCGATTTTAACAAATCTACCTTTTCTTCATTCTCATTTCTGCCCGAGACATTGGAAGGCGATTTTAACAAATATGCATTATCTTCACTCTCATTTCTGCCTGAGGCATTGGAAGGTGATTTCAACAAATCTACCTTTTCTTCATTCTCATTTGTGCCTGTGGTATTGATAGGGAATTGTAACAAATCTTCTACCTTTTCTTTTCTCACTAAATGAGCTCCACCAAAATTAGTTGCTAACTCTTCCTTTTCAATGAACTCTTTATCTGTTCCACTAAAGTCCTTTGTTGTAATTGATTCAGTGCCAAGATATTTTTTATGCTCTTTAACATCAGTTTCTTTGGTCAATTTCTGTGCTTTATCGTCCCCTGAATGATGTCCTTGTGATTTATTACGACTTGAAGCATCACATGCCAAATCATCAATCGAATTATCTAAGTTCAGGAGGGAATGCTTGAAACAGACAGATGCCTCTAAGCTTTCACCATCTATATTGAAAGGTATATCAGGCCCTGTTTGATTTTTATCATCTGCTTCCAACTGCAAACCAGACCCTGTTTGGTGTTTATCAATCCTTGGTATTGACATCTTCATGCTTGCATTATTTTCACTATTTTCAGTTGTACGGTCACTATACTTGAAAGATGTGTATGTTGTTGATCTTGTAATATCTGTCACTAGCACTGAATCTTGAACTTCAGATGCCCTGCTACACGTAGGAGGAAGAGGGGATTTAATAGTAGAATTGTCAGCAATGTTTGGACTTTGATCATTAGTATCTTCATCAGTAACATTTGGTTTAGTCTCACTGAATAAAACTGAAATCTCTGTTTGCTTGGTGGTTGAAATCATTTCTGCAGTAGTGGTGATATGATTACCAAGACTAGTCATTGCAGCTGTGGGAGTTTGAGACAATCTGCCTTTTTCTTCCTTTGGGTAAGATGGAATACTTGATAAATGATCACTTCCCTGTAAATTCTGTTCAGCAAAAATTGAATCAGAATCATGAGAAGTATGGTCTCTATTCTGAGATAAGTTTGCTTGAGCATTGCTGGAATTTTGGTTAGATTCGTCTTTGTCACTGTGTTTTAATGATTGGCTAGATTGCCTTTTCTTTGCTAATATTTTTGAACTCTCAGCAGTCACTTGACTCTTTCTAGAAGTTGTGGTATATTCTTTCATTAAGTTGGAATCATTGAGATCTTCAGGATGATGTACATCCTCTTTTAGAACTTTCTGAGTATGGGAAGAAATGGGTCGTGAATGAGGATCAGTTTTAGGTTTTACTTTTATAATTTTATGCCTAGTTCCTTTAACTCCTGGTCTTTCCCTCACATCCTCGGAATTAGACATTTCTGTTACAGTATTTTCCATTACATTATCCGGTAAAAGCTCTTTGCTGTATTCAGGTTCTAGTTTTTCTAGTTTCTTCTTGAATTCTTGTGGTGAAATAAAAATATCTGTGTCATCCTCAATATGATCTTCATAATCACATGTCACCACAGTATGCCAATTTTCAGCTTCCTCTTTCAACCCTCTTTCCAAATTCTTAGACTTGGATGCCACCACAGAACATCCACTTCCAGTTTCCTCTTTCAACCCTCTTTCCAAATTCTTGAAGTTGGATGCCACCTCAGAACATCCACTTTCAGTTTCATCTTTCAACCCTCTTTCCAAATTCTTGGATTTGGATGCCACCACAGAACATCCACTTCCAGTTTCCTCTTTCAACCCTCTTTCCAAATTCTTGGACTTGGATGCCACCATAGTACATCTACTTCCAGTTTCATCTTTCAACCCTCTTTCCAAATTCTTGAAGTTGGATGCCACCTCAGAACATCCACTTCCAGTTTCATCTTTCAACCCTCTTTCCAAATTCTTGAAGTTGGATGCCACCTCAGAACATCCACTTTCAGTTTCATCTTTCAACCCTCTTTCCAAATTCTTGGATTTGGATGCCACCACAGAACATCCACTTCCAGTTTCCTCTTTCAACCCTCTTTCCAAATTCTTGGACTTGGATGCCACCATAGTACATCTACTTCCAGTTTCATCTTTCAACCCTCTTTCCAAATTCTTTGACTTGGATGTCACCACAGTATGCCCACTTCCAGTTTCCTCTTTCAACCTTCTTTCCAAATTCTTGGACTTCATCCCAGTTTTTGGCCTGTTTTTGCGGGTGTTTCCATGGTTAGGTCTCATATTTGAACTCTCAAGCATTATTACATCTTTTTCAAAATCAAACTGTTGACTGAAAGAAACTGTGGAATGACCACTGTGCTGAACTGATTTATTTGAAGCCATTTTTTTCATGGACTTAGTTGAAGAGGTGACAGTAGGTTCCACGTGAGAAGCATATTCGAGTTCCTCATCAGGTACAATGCATTTTGCTAGATAATTTTGTGATGTTATATACTCATTGCAAATAGTGTCTTTGTCCTTCAGCTCTATTTGGTTTCCTAATCTCGCTAATTTCAGTTGATGTTGAGACATTTCCACAACACCACAATCCACACCAGCATTGGATTCCTAAAGCATAAAAAATCATGTGTTTAACAGCATACAGGTTATAAATTGCATTACATACATGGTTGCCATTTTTATACTCCATTTTCCTCCCCATTGAACTGCGAGCTTGTTTCCCCCGTTCATACATTGAGCTAGTTGAGTCTGTTCTGATGGGAACCATCTACAAAATGACATAAAATAATAAAAACAAAAACGTGCAGTACAGCATTGAACAAATAGGATATTTTTGCAGTAAAAATACAATACTAAGGTATCAACAAAGTTTAATATTATATATTCATTCTATTCATAGTATTGAATGCAGTAAAGAATAGCTATCACTATAATGATATCTAAGCTTTATTAAAAATAGTTTATTAGAATAAGGATTATGTAAGCATTTTTCGATCAGAGTTACATTGCTCATTTTATTAAATACTGAGGCAGTGGGAGAGTTCTGTTTTGACTTATTGGTATGAAATCTTGTAAGGTAAGCAATTCATCCAGTGGTGTGGTAATGGTTAGCCCAGCCAATTAGTATGGTTTGTTCTTCCAAATATTACTGGATATGAACTTTGCATTTAAAGTCTTTATTGAAGCATTCCACATGTGCATGAACAATAATAATTAAGGCCAGAGGGATATAAAACTACAAGTATTTATTCATTCGGGCATGCTGAAAGCTTTTGTGCTGCAAAACAACCCTGCCATGCAGCTTCATTGACACCCTTCATTGATCAATGCAGCATGATGAACAGCTAAGCAGCTACAGGCAAGTTACTCTGTACATTTATAGCACATCAATGCACATACACACCTGCTTAATATCATTATTTTTCTAACTCATTTTTACATGCAGCTATAATGAGGCTTTGTACAGGTGCTTTATTCAAGTAGCAAATACAAGAAAATAGTGAGTTGAGAAGAGTAAATTTATAGTCTTCCACATAAAATGATACATATATATCTCCGTACTCAATCTATCAAGTAGTTCATGGATAGACATGTGGTCTTACCGCTCCAGACTCTGTTTCCCGATAAGCTTTAATGAACTTGTAAGGACAGCTAGAGCCCCAATTTTTAGGGGAGAAAGTTGTCAGAAATGATGTTCCATCTTCTTTCTTGTACTTGTAATAGTTATGGCCTGGTACTGTAGTGCCAGAGAGTGACATGTTGTTATCACTGGATGATGGACTGATCGGTACAAAATTTTCACATTTTTTCTGTGAAAAATTGTTTGGTAGTGGACATGGAGCTGAATCTAACACCATCTAAAATTTTAAATAAATAGAAACTGGCTTACACACATACACACACTTATACCATAGTTGCTGTGGTAACAGCCATTGATTAAAAATGCTAATCCCCTGTATTATTCCTCTGTATTATTCCCCTCCTCCAATTGCCTGCGGAAAGAAATATTTTAGTATCACTAAGAGCGCTTAATTAAATTACAAGCGGAAGCAAGTTAGAATAAGATCCATGTCGAAAGAACTGACAAAGATAATTATTTATTGGAGTATAAAGGCTTGCTTTGTGAACCTCACTGGATACCATCACTCTATCACCACTGGTTTTGTTTGTGAAAAGGAAACAAATGCACTTCTTGTTGTTGGTATTTTGAAATGACCCTAGCCGCATTAACAGGACATTTTTTACCTACAAAACAACCATATCCTCTTATTTTATTTGGTCTTTTACACTATTTGAAGTGGTAACTATGGTATAAAATAGTTAAACCATGACAACTCTCAGAACTATTGCTAGACAACTTCCGCTTCACCCTCAGGATCGGGACGGTTATCTGCGATAATTCCTCGAACCCATGGTTTAGCTATTACATTTACACTACACACACAAACTTTATAAATCCACCTTGTTATCCTCTGTTTCAATGTATGAACCCAAATAATTGCAATAGGACAACTCTCCCCTTTCAATAGGAGACAGCATTGAGAAGAAGGTGGAACCATCATCACGTAGATACATGTAATATTTTTCACCTTTCATCTGCCTGAAATTGCAAGTTGCCTAGCAAAGAGAATACAGGATTTATTTCAAGCAATTATTCATAAATAGTATCTTACCTTGCTAGGCCTTGCTTTCAGGTCACCAGAGCTGCCACTCGACGATTCTGATACAGGAGTGTCGTCTTTCCTACTGCTTAGCTATAATAACATATTTAGTGCATTCAAAATTCTGCAATGTTTGTCAGTGTGTAAAATTAGTTGTAAGAATTTTGCTTATCTGATTTTTCTAAAATGGGATAATAAGTACAATATATCCTCAAATAGAACATTTACATCTGTTCTTTTGAAGCCTTCAACTTATGATATATTTAAGTGTGTGACATATTCATAGCTCTACTTTGATCACCAGTGTTTTTAAAGCTACTATGTAGAACTGCACATGTGGCAGTTCTTAATTGTTTCATGTCCATATTCATCCTCTTCCTCCTCATTCAGAGTTGACGTCAATTATGTATTCTTCTGAACTAGCCAAAACAGCAGCATTGAGAAGTGCCATTCTTAGCTACTGCCATTCAAAATTCTTGTTTCACTAGTACTAGTATTTAAAATGTTAACTTGTGATATAGTAATTATTGTACCATTAATTTAACAAAGTAGGTAAAGGTTGTCAATTATTTTGTGTCAGGATGCGCCCTATAATTGAAGGCGCATACCATCTCACTTAGACAGACATAACTTTACATGATCTAATCGAGGGCCTTATCTAATCGTGGAGGGTGCAAAGTAATTGAGGCAATACGGTATAATAAATAACATGTGTATGTTTTACTGCTAGCCAAAATCACTATAGAGTTTTATTACGATACTTACCTGTGTAGAGTAAGTAACTGCATCTGAATTTTTTCTCTGTGCACAGAAAAAAACATTGCAACTGTGAATTTATATCAACAAATTATTAGTCTTAATGAGTAGTGTCATTACAAAGTGGGCTAGAATACCTGTATTGAGCCCAAGTATACATTATAGACCTGGGCAATATTGGATAATAACAGGTGGTACGATATTAACTTGAATTATTGTGATAAAGCTATATTTCATAGATTATACCTAACAAACTAAAATTTATTCAAAATGTGCTTGCCATGTTCATTCACTTCCAGTCCAAAGTTAATACACATGGCAAGACTGTATTGGCTTCTTCAAGCTAGAATTTGAACTCGCAGCCATCGCTAGCTACTTTAAAAAAAACTTCTCTATTACCACGTTATAGCCAAGTTTACAAACAACAAAAGCAGCTGTACCTCATAACTGTCATGCATATGAAGCTCCCGCATTAACTTACCAACATTTGTACGAGTAATAGCATGGGTAACCGTGTTATTCAGGATCAATAGTACCAGTAACGCGATTGAAATAGCACTCGGCTTCGCCTCGTGCTATTTCAATTGCTTTACGAGTGCTATTGATCCCTAATAGCACAGGTTACCCGTCTATCACTCGCTAATAGTAGGCCAGCTTTAAAAAAAGTCGTTTGCAATTGTAGCTACACTGCATCGTTCACTCACTATCTCCTTATTTCAGGATTAGTTTCTGCTGGAACATCATTTTCAACGTACGACTCCTAATCTATTGAAAAACATTCTGTCTAATACGGGTAGAGCTTCTGTGGTAAAGAATGACATTGTCTCCAACTAGAAACTACTAGAATGATACATTTCCAAAGGTTAATGCTGCACGTGTGCGTACTTACCCGTACGATTTCACTTAGCTACCGTGGTATTTTACTTAGATTCCACTTAGTTACCAAGGTTTTTCCATTAGTTACACGCTATTTCACTTTTCCCGTGCGATATCAATTGAACAGCAATTTTTCCCATACATTTTTGAATGGGCAACTTACGCGCCATATTATTATGTGAGAAACTGATAATACTGTGTGAATGCAATTGAAATATCGTCTCCATGATGCAGGGTGTTTATCGCGGTGTAATGGTAATATCATATATCACCCAGCTCTACATTCTTATATACTTACATAATCATATATATACACTAAATCTATCTCCTTATACTAAATCCCATTCCCTAGATCCCATCCCCTTATACTAGATCCCATCCCCTTATACTAGATCCCATCCCCTAATACTAGATCCCATCCCCTTATACTAGATCCCATCCCCTTATACTAGATCCCATCCCTTTATACTAGATTCCATACCCTAGATCCCATCTCCTTATATAGATTCCATCCCCTAATACTAGATCCCATCCCCTAATACTAGATCCCATCCCCTTATACTAGATCCCATCCCCTTATACTAGATCCCATCCCTAATACTAGATCTCATCCCCTTATACTAGATTCCATCCCTAGATCCCATCCTCTCATACTAGATCCCATTCTCTTATACTAGATTCCATCCCCTAATACTAGATCCCATCCCCTAATACTAGATCCCATCCCCTTATACTAGATCCCATCCCCTTATACTAGATCCCATCCCTAATACTAGATCTCATCCCCTTATACTAGATTCCATCCCTAGATCCCATCCTCTCATACTAGATCCCATTCTTCTCTTATACTAGATCCCATTCCCTTATACTAGATTCCATCCCCTAGATCCCATCCCGTTACACTAAATCCCTCCTACCCCCCTTATACTAGATCCCATCCCCTTATACTAGATCTGATCTCCTTAAACTAGATCTAATCTCCTTATACTAGATCCCATCCCCTTATACTAGATCTAATCATCCTATATTAGATCCATCCTTATTTCATCCATCTGTACTTGATCCCAACCCAATCTGATCCCTCTATACTAAATCCCATCCCCGATATACTAGATCCTATCCTTTTAAATGCACCCTATTCCTCATTCTAAATACCATCCCTATGAACTAGATCACATTCCCAATAGATACCATCACCCTATACTAGATACCACCTTCCTTATACTGGATCTCACATTTCTATCCTGGACACCATCCCTAATACTAGACCATAAGGCCCAATCCCCCTATACTATAGGGCCAATAAGTCTAAGTGCTAAGTGCCACTTTCTGAATGTAATTGTACCAAAGTTGCTGGACAATAACATCTGATTGCCATTATTTCCACTAATATCTAAATTACACTATTTTCATGCAATTATCTATCAAATGTTTTACTGCACTGTGGAGGGAATGGCGCCCTTCCTCAATGATGCAAGATTCAGTTCCAGTTTTAACAGAGGAACTTGGCAGGCTGATACGAGATGTCATCTGCACAAGTAAAGTCAGTAAATACATACACATACATGTATTTAGTACAATGAACAAAGCATACCTGTTTGGTATTGCTAACACGGATTACTCTGCTCAAATATTAGTCTTCTACATGCTGTAACTTACACTGTGCCTTGGTTTGTCTTTATCAAAGACAAAATCATCCACCACATGCTTAGCCAGAGTAGCTATGGTGGAAGCTGAGCGAACCAATTTCTGAAATGATAATAAGTATTTATACTACTACTATAACTACTACTGCTACTACTAATAATAATAACAAATAACGGCACCAATTGGATAATTGGTAGTAAGGTGTAACAAAATGAGATACCATTAGGAGTATACAAATATTAGTTGAGGGTATAATATATATATATATATATATATGTATGTATGGAGATATAGAAGAACGGAAAACTGCATAATGCAAGTGGCGCGAGAAAATTTCATAAAGCGAAGTCGAGTGAAGTTTCTTGCTGCATGAGTGCTATTAACCCGAATATCTCAGATTTTCATGCTATCATATGCCAAAGATAATAATTTGTTTCTGCATAATTTTTATCATATTTTTGTCAAAGAAGTCATCCCACTCTGATTTTGCCACTATTTGTACTTCTCTTTCCACAACTAACTAGCATTGCCCAGGAATTTTGCCATGATATTGCCTAGCGGACAAAGATTGCTGTGACTAATGAGATAATTAACCCTCAGTGCGCATGCACGAGGTTTATAGTAGTCGTCCTATCTGTAGCAGATAAAGTGTGGTGAGGTCGAGGATAGATGCTGTAATCGATTGGGTCTTTAGTATCAGTTTTCCACTCCTGTGGGATTTCCAGTAATACAACACTTTTTTTAATTGAAAAGGCCTCAGCAATAGTTGAGTGCTATTTCAATTGCTTTATGAGTGTTATTGATCCCTAATAGCACAGGTTACCCGTGCTATCACTCGCTAATAGTAGGCCAGCTTTTTGTTTAACTTAGGATTAGCTTCCTTTGAAACTTCGTTTTCAACTGATGGCTCTTCCTAATTTGTTTTAAAAAAAAAAACACGTGTAATATGGGCAGAACTTTTGCGCTAAAGAATGATATAGTCTCCGATAGAAACTTCTCGAACTGAACGTTTCCAAGGCTAAAGCTGCACACATGCGCACTTACCTGTACTATTTCATTTGGCTACCGTGGTATTTTACTTCGTTTGCATGCTATTTCACTTAATTACATGCTATTTCACTTTCTTTATGCAATTTCAATTGAACAGCGATGTTCCCCATGCATTTTTGAATGGGCAATTTACATTAATACTATAGCTATTACATTAATACTATAGCCAAGTCATTATTCAGTACTTTTGAAATATCACCACAGTGGAAAACTGAGACAATGAAGCACCAAAGGTGCGAACCCTCAGCGCTACTAAGCACTACCTAGCTATTACAATATAATCTCAGACTAAAAGAACAAGCAATCTATTAGCAATTTTAATCAGGCATCAATATAGCTCGAGCAATGAAAATGGTACATGGAAACCTGTCTTCATAAGAGAATGCCAGAAACACTCACCAGTATACTTTTTCAACGCGAAAATTTACTTCTTTCAACTCTGCTAACTTCCCTGGACATAAAACAAAACTACACCACGGATTGCAAGAAATTATTTGCTCACGTGATTATGTGAGGCTAGGGGGCGTTACCACAAAAGCTGGTACCTAAAAGTAGCACAATGAATAGTGCTAAATCTTCATTCTTCATACCTAAATCAACAGTTAATTGACAGTAATCTCCAAAATCAGAGCGTTACAGACAAACAGACTAAGGCAATAATTGTGGCGAAATTCCTGGAACCAATGGAAAGAAAAGTACAAAATGGCTGAATCAGAGTGGGATGGTTTCTAGATTATGATTTCTTAATTGCAGAAATACATTATCTTTGGCTACAGTATTAACTAGAATTGTACCAATCTATATAATAATATGCTTGTGTGTTGTTACTAGCAATGAGTTTGTTATAGCATCGTCATCTCATGGTAGGTAAAGTGTCGTCACATTCAGTAAAAAGTGCCGTCACATTCAGTAAAAAGTGCTGGTTATTTCTAAAAAACGGGTGCAATAGACGATGGAAGGAGGCACAAAAAGGAAGGTGAAAGTATGAAAGAGAAGGTAAAAAGTGATTAATTGTAACTGAAAAGCGGGTGAAATTGGCGAGGTAAGACGACATAGGTTTGAAATGGAAGGGAAGAGAAGGCAAAAAAGTGAGCGATTAATTGTAACTAAAAAGTGGGTGGAATCGACAAGTAAGGGCGGGAGTTAGTTTTCAAAATAAAGGTAAAAGTACGAAATAGAAGACAAAAGTTTCTCAAAGTAGGACAGAAATTCAGAAGCTGGAGAGATAGACAAAGGAAAAGGGGACTCCATGACTCAAGAAGAAGAGCTGAAGAAAGGAGAGTTGGGGGATAAGAAAAGCTGAGATAGTTCAGAAAAAAGAGAGCAGGAGAGGGAAACTTATGTAACCTTAACTAATGGTAGAGAATGATAACTGAGCAAGATCGAATATCGGTAGGATATCAGCTAGGGCACTACCAATACCAACAATATTTCATTAGAATTAATTGGCCGTTATCAATACCGATACAATTATCGGTACAACTAAAGTATTAACATTATTATGATAGCATGAAAAACTGAGGTATTCGAATTCATAATACTCTTGCAGCGAGAAATTTACCTCGGCTTCACTTATTGAAAATTTCTCACTCTACTCATGCAATTAATCCGAAATACCCCAACTTTTTCATGCTATTATACCTCCAGATATTATGTCTAAAAAAATACCTGTCCAACAATCTGAACTGAAGAGCTTCGCTTGATTTTAGTGCTCTGTAAGTTACAACAACATAATTTATCACTTACATTTCTAGAACATTCTGTGAATCTGTTCATTGATTAGGATTTAAGTATTAGTAAGTGAATGACTCACAGCGACATCATGATAAAACTTACTTCATCAGAGTCATCTGATGTTCTAGGTGGTTTTTGAAAAAGATTCTATGTACATACAATAAAATGATATAGCTTCTTTTCATAAAACTATGACAAAATATACCCATTTATCAACGATCATTACAATTTTTGTGTGTAAATATCATCATGTAGAAATAAATATCTCAGGATTGTATTTACATTTTCTAAGTCAGTAGAAGTGCTGACTGATTTGTCATCTTGTGAATATTTCACATGCTCAAGCTCTTTCCTAAGCTTATATATCACCGAGTCCAATCTGTAATACGGTGTCTCCACTATGTTCTTGATGGTCTGAAGGAGCTGCCCTTTGCCCATAGCCACCAAATCTTTTCCTTTCACTGTACTCACACTCCAATCCTCATCGTGGTTCACGAATCTGCCACGTGTCCTGGTCATGGAATGGGAAGTGTCTTTTGATTGAGTGCTAGCATCACATACCACATGTGACGATGACTCTTTTGATTTTTTTAGAATCGGTCTAACATTCGATAAGTAAACAAGCCTTAAAAGTGAGACTAAATTTTGTAATCCTTTACTAATGAAGCACCAAAGGTGCAAACCCTCAGCACTACTATACACTAGCGAGCTATAACAAATTCAATGCTCGGACCGAAAAATAATGTTAATCAGGTATCAATA
>WLWD01004281.1_pt1 | contig 35964 bp, 33 predicted proteins | sample 6712731 | NCBI WGS metagenome assembly WLWD01 (sample SAMN12718690, study PRJNA576275) | sponge metagenome | isolation source: marine sponge | host: Mycale hentscheli | place: New Zealand: South Island, Marlborough, Capsize Point | collected 2014-11-01 | reverse complement strand
CCATAACATAAGTTATTAACTTGTAGCAAAGCCATAACATAAGTTATTAACTCATAAATGAACAGCAAATGGAGCAGGGCGGACCGTAATTTGCTGCCAATTGGTGGGACCGAAAATTTCTGAGGGGGACCATATTTGGCAGCCAAAATTGGTCCGGCGGACCGTAATTTGCTGCCAATTTTAGTCCGAGGGACTGATTTTGGGTGGGACTGAATTTCGCGTGACAGTCCCCCTCGGACCATTTTTGTCGGTCAAATATGGTCCGCCGGACCAATTTTGACGCGGCACAGCTTCACTTCTGTCTTTCAGGCATTTGAGAAAACCTTCATTAGAATGACTACTATGAAGTTCCACAAGCTCATGTAGCCCAAGTCCTAAAGAGTCCAGACGCTTTGCCTGTACTGAGGTGATACATTTCTTCCCCAAAGACTTGATGAGAGCAGTAGATCTAGAATGTGCCCGCTTCTGTTCAAGCCACAGGGAGATCTGTTCACCAGGAGAACGAAAGGTGAGGTTTGATAGACACTTGACCAGAGAAGGATGAGTCAGAACCTCTTCCATGGCAAGTACATCAGGTAATTCCCTGTGAGCACCTAACAAACATAAAATAAATAAAATATATATATATGCATTATTTTTTGCCTTGTATGTCTGTTCCCACAATACTCCTGTAGAGCTTCTCCAAACCTAGGGACTTGAGTCCTAGGAGAGCTGTGTCACCATCTTTCTTCATCTACAAGAAATGATTTAATTAATATTATTTCACACATATGTGACCGGATTTGTGAAAACCCGGCTAAACGCGGCCAACACAATTTTTCAATAACACAGTCAATTTTTATCAATATTATTTTTATTTCAAAAATGAGTAACTGACTACTAGAACTAGCTACTGGTGAAGTTATACATGCTGAAACTTACTGAAACGGGCGCTAGACAGCCCTAAACTCTGAGTGTCGGCTTTACTAACCTTGTGTGCCCGAACTGTTGCTACACAGATTGGCGGGCTTAAAGCCGCACGCGGGGAAAAAACCCGCCAGAATATTGCCGCGTCTCCTAGCAGAGAAGCCAGTAAAGTTCTTGGGATGTCTGGACCTGAAAGATTAGCTAACTCTCTCAACCGGTGGGCCCGAGATGGCCTCGATACAGTGGGCGGGGCCGACGGTGATGCATTAAATCACCTCATACTGGAGTACTTCGACAGTGAAGTAACTACTGAGCAATGTAAGTCACATAATAATAATAGTGAATAGCATTATTGACTAATATTTTCTGTAAAGACAATGAAGATGATGAAAACTGGTACTCATTACAATCACATTACTCTGGATGGTATTGTTTTAAATTCCAATTATTTTAAGACTAAGTTGTAATAGCTACTTTTATGGTGGGTTATCTTGGAATAGTTAATAGTTTAGACATGATGGGTGAAGGTGACAGTGATAATGGCATGGATAATGACGATATTTTAGGTGAATCTAGTCTATTGTACGATCCTTTTAACGAATACTCCACACTGGAGCTACCCACTTCACCAGATCGAGCACCCTTAGTGCCTCAATCTCCTACACCTCAAGAGTGTGAAGTACTGGAGTCCCCTGAAGGAGCTGCTCAATCACCCGGTGGTTAGCTATATTTCTTGAAAACATAATCCAATAATTTCGTTTCAAAATAACATTATTATTTTAGAACATGGTAGTGTTTCAAGGTTTTGTCGTCCTGGCTTTACGACACCCTCGAGGCCCAGGAACGTGGCACACAACAACTCAGAAGAGAAACTTTCAGAATTTTTGGCAAATGGGTGTGGTTGAAGAATTTATAGCATTTCTTAGCTTCTTTGATACTGAGCATTACCAATATATCAGGGATGAGTATGCAGAGCTCAGCAAAAGACGAACTGGACCTCGTGTTGCTTGGTCAGATCATGGCGAACATCAGCATTGCCACCGTAGTAGGGCCCCAATCTAAGCACACTCCAACCGGCCGAAAAAGACCACGCCTATCGTACAGTCACCAAGGGCGAAGAATTTGCTAAGTCACATTTCTCATACTTCATGGAGTTGGTAACTTCCCCACTATCAAACTACAACAATAATTCATAACAATTTTCTGTATTGGAAAAGACAGATTTGCTGCATTATGTCAGCACTATCTTGCCACTGGGCTGACCACTAGACGTCACAGCAACAAAGGTAGGACTCCTGCACACACACTGTCCCTCAGAGATGTCAGGAATCTTGTGAAGTTCCTGCATTCCTACGCAGAAGTTCATGCGATACTCCTGCCTAAAAGAATTCCAGGATACAAGAGAGATGATCTGCAATTTCTACCATCAAGCACAACAAAGAAGGTCAGATAAAAAAATTTTTTTTTAATAATTTGCATCTCAACAATAGAGTGTCTGGGTACAGTACAAGTTAACTTGTGAAGAAGCTGGTTTAAGAGCAGCGGCATACACCACCTTTTGCACGCTCTGGAGAAAGTTGACGCCTTTGTTGCTGTGACATCTAGTGGTCAGGCCAGACTTTTTAGACATATCACCTTCTGGAAAACCTAGGAAAAGATGCCCTGACAGTTGTGAGTGGACAAAAAGTGATGCACTACACAAAAAAAATCCAAGGTGAAATCATTATTATTCAATAATAGGTCAACTACTTAGTAGATAAGGGGATGAACACAGGCAAAGGTGCTAACTGTGTTATCAGCCTCTGTGTTGAAAACCATACGGACACAATAGTGGTGCAGTGTAGAGACACTGATGTCATCGCTTTGCTCTTGGGTCACTACCATAGGATGATTGTACACAGCTTTGATTCAAAACATATCACCTTCTGGAAAACCTAGGAAAAGATGCCCTGACAGTTGTGAGTGGACAAAAAGTGATGGACAGTGGAGAACAATTCTGGTGTCTGCCTCTTCATGCCATGCTTCAAGTGGTTCTGTGTCTAAATCTGAGCGAGATGATTCAACCATTTCCTCACTTGAAAATCCACCAGCTGCAACAATAACTTTCGAATTAGGTGCTTGCACTATCAACTGTTGAGATAGAAAGCGAGCTAAATCTGCTTTGTTCTCAGAAAGTGATATGAAATTGCTCCAGTTTGATGGTAGTGGCACATTTGCATGCTCTATTATCCTTCTAATGGGTCTAGTTCGCCTTGTTCTGGTTGCACTTTTGATGGATACTTCATTTATAATCTTCTCTTTCTCTTTCCCAGTTTTCAAACTCTTAGTGGGTTCGTATAAAGATGCAAATGTCATTGGTTTGTTCTTGTGGAGAGGATCACGAAATTTTACTTCATCAGAAGACAAAAGTCGTTCTTGTACAAACTGATTTAACTGTTTCTGGCCATCATTTAAAAGATCTCTCTCAATCTTTTTTGCTGCTATATCCTTTGTTGCAATATTTTGCAATATTTTGCAAACTCTGTGATTCTTTAGTTTTGAACAAGCCAAATGAGACCAACTGATCATGAAGACAATTTACATCTTGGTTGTCAAGTTTTATTCTACCTTTAGTAGCTTCATTGTGGACAAGATCATCTGTTCTGCTAACACCATAAAGTGCTCTGGTTTCCAATGCGATATGTGATCGCAGGTTATACGACTAAGCCCATCTGCTCAGTGCTGTAGAGGTTTTTGTAATACCAATGATACCTCCACCGTTCTTGCCAATTCCATTTAGCCATTCTTGGCTTTGGTCAGGGTCAACTTGATTAAATTTTAAGCCTGTTCCTTTAACAGCGAAGTTACCACTTTCAAATTCTCTTTTAATTTCTGCCGGAAGCTGGTGCATCTCATTCAGATCGATTGTGCCCCAGCATGCATAATTTGTATGATCATATCTCATGAAGAGTGGCAGCATATGCTGGAATGCATAAACATTGAGTTTCCACATGCCATCCCTCTGAGCACGAATAAATTGAAGAAGAATTTGGACCATCTCCATGTAGGACCACCAGAATCTGAAATTTCCATCGCTTTCCTTTGATGCTACAAAACCATCTAACACATCAATAAAATTCTTGCTTTCTAAAATAATGAGCTTGGACAGATTTTTTTCTTGCATACTTTCTTCTAGCATCTTGAACAATTTTTTTCACCAATGAAATCAAGTAGTTGTGGCATTAAAATAAGCCACATAGCCTGTAGTGATAACTTGTGTGCTCGGATGCCCCGACTTTCCAGCTAGAACCTTTTCTGCTGCCTTTGGGCCTAGAATGTTGCTTTCAACCCATGTTTCTAACATTCCTGATGAATTCATATGCTTTCCAAAAATGCCAAAATTTTGTGAAGACCTCCTAGCCTAAAAATCAAGAAGTCTTGATAATCACTTTTAGCCCATTTATGCTTCATCAATTTACAATACAGGGCTTCATCTATGGTAAGGACTACATATTGCTGCCCCAGTACATTGACTACATGCTTGCACCTTAAAACTACAGTATTTAAAGTGTCAAATTCATGAGCTGGTGATTGGACAATAGGCATGTAACCAATGGAAGTAACTTCAGGTGCTTCTGATTAAAATTGGTCCAACCAATCCTTTCGTCACTATCATTACGACCAAAGAAGAATGCTAGGTCACAGGCATTTGCTTTGAGAACTTCAGGCTTGTCTGAATCTGATGCAACAAACCAGTCTTTTTGTGTGCTGGAAGTTGATTTCGGTTCCACCATACCTTCTCGAATATCTGCAGGAATCAGTTCTTCCATAATAGCAGGAACTCGTGTAGTACTTTCTTTCACAGGCTTTAGATTTTGTAGCCCCATATCTACAGATGGTTCACGCTGCCAAGCTGCAACTTGAGTTGCATGAAAGCTGTTCATTCCATCGAGGCTGCTGTCATTAATGTCAATGTTGTCACAAGTGAAGTGAAGAAATCTATTGGTAACAAGATTGGGGAGAACAACTGCTCCATTAGCTGTGTTCATTGACTTTAGCGTACTTTCAGCTAGGGTATTGTCAACTTGCAAAACATTTTCATAGCTAATGGTATGACCTGCATCACCTTAGAGAGCTAAACTTGACAGCCAAGACCTCAAATTTAGAGGAACTTCTTATCTAACTCTCATACTCACTATACTGAACTACTGGCTTACTTGTTAGAAGTTCTATGACTGCCTGCTTCACTTCTGTGGTTTGCTTATCTTGAACTATCAGCTGTTTTTTAGGCCATGTGATATCTAGCCACACCCCCAAATGGGCGTGTCTCTAATTAGCTGGCAGACAGTGAATTCAGTTTCAGCACCCAAAGAAGTAGTAAACAGCACTGTCTGCCAACTTTTCCCCACAAATGCTTCCAGTGTTTTTGTAATTATGAGTTATTGAAAATCTGACCTGACTACCATGGTAGTATCTGCAGGTTTCCCGTTCCTGAAGCAAAGCCAGTTGGTCCGCTCAAGGGTTTTTCTGAAGCTATCCAGAACTTCATCAACCATTACTGCCTGCAAGACCATTCATCAAAATGGTGTCACCACCCAAAGGCAAATTATTTGTAATTAATTAAATGAAAATTTAAAATAACTTATTAGTTCAATTCTGATGGTACACCATACACAACAGATAATGGGTTTACCTGCAAAGCTCAGGTGGCTGGCTTTGAAGCTTTGATCCAGGAGATAGCTGCTAGGCCACAAAACTACGTTTCAGACAATGGCAGGTTGACGGCCGACACTGTGGAGGGCTTCCATCGCATGGCACTGGTTTACCGTGACAAGCGCACGGATCTTGGCCCTGCTCACTACACCTGCAAAACCAACACAAACAAAATATTAGCTAGAAGTAATATAAAATAATATTTGCAAATAAAATATTGGTCCTATATGGAAGGTATTATGCCTCATGAGAATGGGGATAGAAGTGCCAACACAAGCTGTAGCTGCCATCCTAAAAGAGCAACATCATTGGACTGCTGACCGTTCGAAGGTCAAGTGTCGATCACCTTCAAAAGAGGTTCATATTTATTTAATCTACAAATGAGTCATGAAGTAAGGAAATCCTGTGAAAATTATAAAAATGCTTAAATTAGTGCACACCCTGTATTAAAAAAATCCTCATTTTCAGAGAAAGGAATGTAATTTTTACGGGGGAGTACATACGAGGACACCATTCCCCTCCTATTTTTCCCCGTTCCCCCTCATGCACTGTTATACAATATGCCATTAATGTAGAAACTTACAAAAAAAAGAAAAAGAAGAGTCGTTATGAGCAGGAGAAAGGAGTAATAGGGACACTTCAGGGTGTTGGATGTGACTGGTTTTCATCTTTGGTTAGGACTGGCCGAAACATATCGACTACAGGTATATTAAAAAAAAAAGACAGATTATAACAAGTTGTAATTATAGATTGATAAAAATAGTTTCCAGGGTAACGGGTATCAATTCCAACCTCTTGAGGGGTGAAAGGCCACTTTCAGTTTGTTTATAGAGTGGATCACAAGCAACATTAGCTTTGTATGTGAAAAAACAGGAATCCCTCATTCCAGGTATACCAAAACTAACCTAACATTTTATTATTATTACCCATTCGTGCATATTAGTGTTAGTAGCTCATAATGGATTTGCCTTTGCCTTTCCAATTCTCTGTGCGGAAATTGAAAGACGCAGTGAATTGGCATATCTAAATTTCCCATGCTTAGTGATACTCTCCCATTATTGAGGAAGGTGAAAAAAAATTTACATGACTTTTCAGGGTCTACATTTGACTTTATTTAGATGAAAAAAGATGGGGTGCAGATTTTGCAGAAGGCGTCACTTGGCATGGAGAAACTTCACCAGAAAATCATTGGAGTTGACATTGAAAGTATAGAATACTATTTAGCAAGTAGTGTATATAGTATAAAATTCATATATTTGTGTTACAAGCTTGTTCTGATGGTCCAAGCTTTGGCACTTTGTCTTTCCCCTTTGTTTCAAGGTTCGAGGCAAAAACTCACCTTGTAGAAGGCTATGAATCACACTTCTCCCATAGGATTCCATACATTTTTCGCCATTTTATTCTACGTCACCTTTTTCCAGTAATCGTCACGTAGCGTACTAATGGGCTCACGCTACTGTTAAAGGGAGCTTCTCCGAATTTTTTAAAATAGTTACTTTATAGCTAGAACCTTCAGATTGCATACACAGGTGCCCAATGCATTGGAGAAGCATCTAAAACAGCTTTCAGCCAGGACTGATTCGACAGTACCTCACAGCAGTTGCGTTTATTTCTTCTTCGGCAAAAAAATAAAACATCGGTTCTCCATCGAATTTAAAAAAAAGTTACCTTCTTCACAGCAGCTTCATTTATGGATCCAGTCATCTCCAGAGCTTTGTAGAAGCAGCGAAAAATTGCTTGAGCCCAGTAGCTTTCCATAACACATTGAAACAACCGCTTCTTTGCCGACCAAGACTTTGCGGTTTGACTTACTGTCTTCTCCTTTTTTTTTATAAAATCGCCAGTTCAACTGGGGGCCTCCCTATTACGTACAGTCTTAGGTAATGCTTATTACATCATAGGAAAAAAGTGAGCGTGTCGTGTGATCCAGGTAACTATGCAAAAAAAATTTTTTTTCGAATCAGTTTGGAAAGATGGCGTCTACCAGTTACAGTGCTGTGGAAGTTTTAGACTTGCTTGATATTGACTCTAGCAACTCAGGATCAAGCGGAGAGGAGGAAGACGACATCCGGGATCCTCCTGAGAGTCCCTTATCTCAGTGAGCATCAGAACAAGTGTCCGGGTTTCTCCTGAGAGTCCCTTACCTCAGTGAGCATAAGAACAAGTGTCCGGAGGATCCTGACAGTCCGGGATCGAAGTGTCCGGAGGATCCTGACAGTCCAGGATCCTCCTGAGAGTTCCTTAACTCAGTGAGCTAAGAACAAGTGTCCGGAGGATCCTGACAGTCCGGGATTCCCTTACCTCAGTGAGCATAAGAACAAGTGTCCGGAGGATCCTGACAGTCCGGGATCCTCCTGAAAGTCCCTTACCTCAGTGGGCATCAGAACAAGTGTCCGGAGGATCCTGACAGTCCGGGATCTTCCTGAGAGTCTCTTACCTCATTGAGCATTAGAACAAGTGTCCGGAGGATCCTAACAGTCCGAGATCCTCCTGAGAGTCCCTTACCTCAGTGAGCATCTTACTGTCCGGGATCCTCCTGAGAGTCCCTTCCTTCAGTGAGCATAAGAACAAGTGTCCGGGATCCTCCTGAGAGTCCCTTACTTCAGTGAGCTATAACAAGTGTCCGGAGGATCCTGACTGTCCGGGATCCTCCTGAGAGTCCCTTACCTCAGTGAGCATAAGAACAAGTGTCCGGAGAATCCTGACTGTCCTCCTGAGAGTCCCTTACCTCAGTGAGCATAAGAACAAGTGTCCGGAGGATCCTGACAGTCCGGGATCCTCCTGCGAGTTCCTTACCTCATTAAGAACAAGTCTGGAGGATTTTGACACTCCGGGATCCTCCTGAGTGTCCCTTACCTCAGTGAGCATAAGAACAAGTGTCCGGAGGATCGTGACAGTCCGGGTTCCTCCTGAGAGTTCCTTACCTCAGTGAGCATAAGAACAAGTGTCCGAGGATTCTGACAGTCCGGGATCCTCCTGAGAGTCCCTTACCTCAGTGAGCATAAGAACAAGTGTCCGGAGGATCCTGAAAGTCCGGGATCCTCCTGAGAGTCCCTTACCTTAGTGGGCATCAGAACAAGTGTCCGGAGGATCCTGACAGTCCGGGATTTTCCTGAGAGTCGTTTACCTCAGAACAACTGTCTGGAGGATCCTGACTGTCCGGGATCCTCCTGAGTCCCTTACCTCAGTGAGCATAAGAACAAGTGTCCGGAGGATCCTGACAGTCCGGGATCCTCCTGTGGTCCCTTACCTCAGTGGGCATCAAAACAAGTGTCCGGAGGATCCTGACTGTCCGGGATCCTCCTGAGAGTCCCTTACCTCAAGGAGCATAAGAACAAGTGTCCTGACTGTCTGGGATCCTCCTGAGAGTCCCTTACCTCAGTGAGCATCAGAACAAGTGTCCTGACAGTCTGGGATCCTCCTGAGAGTCCCTTACCTCAGTGAGCATGAGAACAAGTGTCCAGAGGATCCTGACAGTCCAGGATCCTCGTGAGAGTCCCTTACATCAGTGAGCATCAGAACAAGTTTCCGGAGGATCCTCCTGAGAGTCCCTTACCTCAGTGGGCACACAAAACAAGTGTCCGGAGGATCCTGACTGTCTGGGATCCTCCTGAGAGTCCCTTACCTCAGTGAGCATAAGAACAAGTGTCCTGACAGTCTGGGATCCTCCTGAGAGTCCCTTACCTCAGTGGGCATCAGAACAAGTGTCCGGAGGATCCTGACAGTCCAGGATCCTCCTGAGAGTCCCTTATTTCAGTGAGCTTAAGAACAAGAGTCCATATTATAAAATGGTGTATGCTGCTATAATTAAGGTTCAGCCAGGTTTGTGCACAGATTAGTATATGATGTATAGGGGAAATTTTTTTTTATTAAACAATATAATTAATGTAATAATGTAATTGCTTATTTTAATGTTCATGATTATTAACGGTCCTGGACTTCCCTGTAGCAGACAACAACAAAATAGTGATCAATAACAATTGCCTCTATAATGCAGGCCCACTAAGAGGATAAGTCTTACCATGGTATGTCAGTCACATCAATAGCATTGATGTTGTACTGGGGTACTGAAACATCATAACTTGACAGTTTGACCGAACAACAAAACAGTGATCAATAACAATTGCCTCTATAATGCAGGCCAACTAAGAGGATAACACTCTTACCATGGCATGTCAGTCACATAGCATTGATGTACTGGGGTACTGAAACATCATACCTTGACAGTTTGACCGCTAATTCGCTAACATCCTCTTTTTTCGCTGGGCACTGGTCTCTTTCGAAACTGTTATGACTACAAGTGCATATTGTGGTGGAAGCTATGAGGAGCTGTCACCAATTGTGGTAGAAGGGGTCAGGAAAACAACCAGGGAAGTAGTCTGCCACCAGAGTGTTGAATTCTAGCTGTATCCACAAGCTTTTCAAAGCTTCCCAATAATCCCTCACACAGAGGTTTCAAGTCTGGCTTAGAATTAGTAGAATAAAACTTCAACATGCATATGATACAACACTGAACAGCATATGGCACAGCCAAGCAAATATATAAAGCCTGACTGCACATGCTCAGAGGATGACATGGCATAAAACTAAAAATAGAATGTCTAAATATAGTACAGTAAATAGTGTTAATTAGCTAGTGCATGGGAACAAGTCACTGTTTTGAAGTGTGGTGATTCTACCACACATATGAAGTGTGGTATTTTCCGACAAGTTTGCAATAGTTCTATATTTTACGCTACTTGCACTGGTTCCTTTAACAACCAAGTTTCCAAGTTCGTCTTCTAGCTTTTTAAAGCCTCGCAGAGCACCCTCTTTGTGATCAAAACATCTAAAAAAAATTTTGTCCAGCAAGACACTGACATCTAAAAATTTGCCCGGAATTTTTTAAGTGTGCCTTGCTATCTCAGTGTCACTCTTTCGTCCACCAGGAGCTGAATAGATATTAAGAAAACAATTTTATATACCAAACAATACATGCAGCACAGTGGCAACTCTCATTGTTTGGCCTTTTGATTTACCCAAGAGTTCTTTGCAACAATAATAATAAAAAATGAATAAAATAATAAAAGTAATGTACCAGTTAAGAAGTAATCGGCACCACACCCATTTTCCAGCTCATCTTGGATCTTATCATATGCTTTGTCAAAGCCACCGGACTGAGGCTGAAGGTCCCATGTCCTGTGAATTGGTTTGTCACTACCTCCTTCTAACCAAAGCTTCTCTAAAAGTTACATTATTACTTCTTCTGTTAGTTAGTATATAGGTTATTTCATTATAGAGGATATATATATAGTGTACTAACCCATTAGTTTGCTCAAGTCCTGATCATTGGTCGTTGTTAGTGTATCCAAATGGCCAAATATGGGTTTTGGAAATACCCACATAAACCTCTGGCAGAATCCTTTCTGTGAACCTCCTTGAGCTTCAATGATAGCCCGTGCTACACCAGGCTGCGTAAAGCCACCAATTATTAGAGAATTTCTGTCCATAGAAAAATTGGCCTGACCCGTAACTAAAAATAGATTAGGTACAATATGTGGTAGCTATTTTATAAGAGAAAATAAATTTACCTGTTCTACGCTTCCATTGATGGCTGTTATACAATTGTAAAAACTTATGAATGTCGTGAGATTCACTCAGGCCTTTGGAATTGTACAGATTTATCCCTGTTAAGAAAGAACTGAGTTCATCATATAGCCCAAGAAGTCGTCCGTCATTTTCTGCCATAAGTACACCCTATTTTTCAAATGTTGCTTCCTCCAGGGTCCAGGTAGGATGAGACTCCTTTCTTCCACATTTTTTTCGAAGGTTTTGGAGGAGATTAAAAAGGAACTTGTAGAGTGTAGATTTACCAGATCCTGTGGGCATTGCTATGGCTAACCACACAATGATAGGCTCGGTCCAACGTATTCCTGTGCATCTAACATCTGAGTGAGCTAGCACAAAACTAGCTAAATAAATTAACAAACAAAACTGCAGTTGCTGGAACACTGAGTGTTTGTCCAATTGCCGAGCATCCCTGTCATAAAGTAGCAATAAAGTTGTGATAAAACAGTAAGATAGTACATCATTACCTCTCTTAGTTTCTGAGGATAATGAGTCCAATCAATGTATCACTATTCCAGCATGCAACTAACTGAGCCTTGGTCTCACTAATAGAAGCCATCTGTGAAGATTTTTACTCTAAAATGCCTACTGTGAAAGGTCTTATATATTTATTCATGAGCATGTCTTTATGTGTGAGCATGCTCAGTAGACTCCTGTTTGGACTTCCATTGAACTTGCATTCATGCTCAAAGAGGATTATTAACATTTAACACCTATTCACTGAATAGCTCTGCTCACAGCCACGCCAGACCTAATGAAGTTTTGTATCTGCTCTATTTCCTGCCTGCTCTCCACAGGCCTTTCTTGAAGTAGCCAAACCCACTATTTGCACACTCTTTATGGAGGCCTTCTATTCCCACAGACTGGGAATAGAAGCTTGATAGCTCTGGCCCTAGCTCTTACTCCCCATAGAGTTGCATTCTCACCAGCTGGACTCAAGTCATACTCAGGTCTTGTTGGAAGCAGTTAAACCCTATATAACACACCCCATTGGCATGATCATGAGAAAACCCTTGCCACACAAAGACTTATAATAGCCCTGGCCCTACTAAGTTATCTCCACACATATTCTTAATCTCCTACTTGACAGTCTAACTTACTGTTGAATCAAATAAGTAAAGATGGACGCAGTTGGTAGGAATATTTTCAGTGTTGTTGCACTAAGAAAAATCCTTTTTTCGGTGCATCATCTTCCTAAGGATATGCCAAATTATTGGAAGACAATAAAGGAATTCGCTGGGACAGATGCTACTATACCTGAAATATAAACGGCTGTGCAGAATATGGAATATTTATACCAAGAAGCGTTTGCCTCTGATGAGGAGTTACTTCAAAAAATTTGCAAGGAATCAGTTGGTGTTGTCCTGATGTCGTCATCAGAAGAAATGCAGATCTTGTGGGGCAAATCTAGTCACTCGAAGCGATTGTTCTAGAAAGCTAGTGTTGTACACTGAGTCTTCTGGAACACTACCATCTCTGCATTTCCGCAAAGTATGTTCAAGAAGTAGCTGCAACTTTATACAGCATTATGGATACTATTTATTAGGTGAGTAATTCCTATTTAACAATAGCATTAACCTTCTATCCGAGTAACAATGCCATTTTCTTAATATACGATTGGCTGTTTCCCTCTATTTAATTCTGTGACCTAATTTGTCACTCTGAACATTATAGCATTTGTGAAATTAAGATCTGCTAATACACATTTATGCTGCACCAATTAAAATTAAAAAAAAGCTATGTGTATGTGTGTGCGAGCTCATACGTATTGTGACTTGTCAGGTGACGTCGTTGTACATGGTGATGACAGCTGCAAACTTCAGTACTATATGGTGACCAGAGAGACTGCATTTGAATTGGACTTTTTGAAAAGATTTGATGCAGAACTCCTCATTGGCCAGGTACAACCTTAGTGTGCATCAGAACAAGTGTCCGGAGGAATTCGGACAGTCAGGATCCTCCGGACACTTGTTCTGATGCTCACGGACACCTCACCTCCGGACACTTGTTCTTAAGCTCACTGAGTTAAGGGACTCTCAGGAGGATCCCGGACTTGTTCTAGCTCACTGAGGTAAGGGACTCTCAGGAGGATCCCGGATTGTCAGGATCCTCCGGACACTTGTTCTTAGCTCACTGACGTAAGGAACTCTCAGGAGGATTCCGGACTGTCAGGATCCTGTGGACACTTGTTCTTAAGCTCAGGGACTCTAAGGAGAATCCTGGACTGTCAGGATTCTCCGGACACTTGTTCTTAAGCTCACTGAGGTAAAGGACTCTCAGGAGGATCCCGGACTGTCAGGATCCTACGGACACTTATTCTGATGCCCACTGAGGTAAGGGACTCTCAGGAGGATCCAGGACAGTCAGGATCCTCTGGACACTTGTTCTAGCTCACTGACGTAAGAGACTCTCACTGAGGTAAGGGGCTCTCAGGAGGATCCTGGACTGTCAGGATCCTCCGGACACTTGTTGTTATGCTCACTGAGGTAAGGGACTCTAAGGAGGGTCCTGGACTGTCAGGATTCTCCAGACACTTGTTCTAGCTCACTGATCCCGGACTTGTTCTAGCTCACTGAGGTAAGGGCTTTCAGGAGGATCCCGGACTGTCAGGATCCTCCGGACACTTGCTTTTAGCTCACTGACGTAAGGGACTCTCAGGAGGATTCCCAATCTGCGAAGATCTAATACCTTCACCTCTGGCTATCTCCAATTAACTGCTCTCTCTCTCTGACTATCTTGTTATTGTTGTATTGATGTTTGTATACTCTTGACATAGGCGGGCGCTTTTTAGAACCAATACAAACTAATTGAAAAAAAATTGCTCGCGTACTCGTAGTACGAGATATGGGGGTGGGGCTATTTCTTATGAATTGCGAGTGGAATTAAAGTTCCAAATTTTGTATGAGTTTTTCTTGGAATCTAATAATGAGAACGACACAAAACTTTTACACACGGGTAAACCAAAAAAAAAAATGAACTGCATTATAATGAGAATTTTTCGATATCTTTTAAATAGAAAAAATTGCGAATAAATCATTAAGTAATATGGAAATGGATAAGAACGTGTTATGTTGCAGTAGAGTATCGGCTCGGCTAGTAGTGCACCAAATTGCGAAGCTCCAACTTACCGCACCACTCCAAACAAGTGCTACAAAGTTTTATAACAAGGCCCCGATATTTCCTCAGATTCGCTCTAAAATTAGTGAGCGGCTCCTTCGGCAGGTACTTTGTCCTTGTGTTGTAGTGGAGAAGCCCCTGTAAGTATACAATAGTGGTAGTCGTGCATAGCAACCATCAACAAAAAATTGCGTAGGCGGTGTGCGGCCACCCTTAAGCTCACTGAGGTAAGGGACTTTCAGGAGGATCCCGGACTGTCAGGATTCTCCGGACACTTGTTATAGCTCACTGAAGTAAGGTACACTCAGGAGGATCCCGGACTGTCAGGATCCTCCGGACACTTGTTCTGATGCCCACTAAGGTTAGGGACTCGCAGGAGGATCCCGGACAGTCAGGATCCTCCAGACACTTGTTCTGATGCTCACTGAGGTAAGGGACTCTCAGGAGGATCCCGGACTGTCAGGATCCTCCGGACACTTGTTATAGCTCACTGAAGTAAGGTACACTCAGGAGGATCCCGGACTGTCAGGATCCTCCGGACACTTGTTCTGATGCCCACTAAGGTAAGGGACTCTCAGGAGAATCCCGGATGGTCAGGATCCTCCAGACAACTCAGGAGTACTATCAGGATCCTCCTGATACCTCAGGAGGATCCCGGACTGTCAGGATCCTCCGGACACTTGTTGTGATGCCCACTAAGGTAAGGGACTCTCAGGAGGATCCAGGACTGTCAGGATCTTCCGGACACTTGTTATAGCTCACTGAAGTAAGGTACACTCAGGAGGATCCCGGACTGTCACGATCCTCCGGACACTTATTCTGATGCCCACTAAGGTAAGGGACTCTCAGGAGAATCCCAAACAGTCAGGATCCTCCGGACACTTGTTCTAAGGGTTGTTGAAATATGGTACTAGTCGACAGACTAATGAATCAGAGTGGAATATTATTACAAATGAACTAAATGAATCACATTATCTATGTAAGCACTTTTAACAAGCAAGATGTTGCTATCCCTAGACATATTGTTATCAACCCTCAGTGCACTTATTCGTGAGGGCTAGTCTTCGGTCGGTCATTCTGTCAACAGCGGGTCTCAAAGTTGTCAGCCATTGAAGCATAGAAGTTGCATCAAACTGTATTACTCGATGAAGTATGTTTTATACGTTGTATTTAGTCCCACTCATGGCTATTGCTTTTTCTGTGTGATATCCATTACCGATTCATTTACCAAATGCTCTGGAAGTATGGTAAAGGGTTTACAGACTTAATGGACATACACAGTTTAATTCTAGAGGAACTTGAGGCCACCTAGACCAGATCAGAGAAAGGCATGGCACATGATAACAAGTTTGAATACAGCTTTGCTGTCAATAATAGTAATAAATAGCTATTACAATCAAAATAATTAAGTTCAATTCTATTAGTTTAAAGAGTAGGTAGGCCGGCTTTCCCTGCCTACCCCCATCTGCCAAATTGTGGTTACTGCTAGCCTTCCAACTATCAAAAGGATTGTACTTAAGTCCATTTAATATGCCTCTTTTTGTATTTTTAGAAATAGCGAGTCCAACTCGAGGGCAATTGCTTTTTCTAATGGTGACACCCGTTACCAGTTCATTTAACCCCATTGTAAATGGTAAAGGGTCACAACAACCACTCGCCTTTGCTGACTTCATGGCCAGTACATTTGATATTTGGAGAAGACCAGCTGAACGTTGTTTTTGGCGAGATGTCTAATTCTATCAGACACAAAATGTCTTCACAAACAAAAAGTTTGCCCAAAGTTACAGTGGCTTGCTAACTAGTAGTGCAAATCAAACTCAGGCTTTATCAACAACACATGCAGATATCTGTTTAACTGTTAGAAATAGTGCTGGATAAGACAAAAGAAATCTGTGTAATGTTGCAATAATGTAAGGCAATATTTTTGTGAAGACAATGTAATCAATGTGATATATAGAATGGTAAAATTATGATAGTGTGTTGTGGTAAAACTCTTGTGATGCGAGGATGAAGAGGAATGCAATGAATTAGTGCATTGTAAGATATATACTTGACTTTGTCAGCAGTAGATAAAATGTGAGCACGGTAGTGTTTATTATATGGTTCAAGTTTATAAGCGGTTCACGGGTGTTTCAATCCCATTGAAAACGCGGCACTTAGACACACCCCCAAAAATATTTTCCCCAGTGTTAATTTCCCTAGCAACTACCCTAGCAACCATTTGCCCGTGCAATAAGAATTCTATTTTTAAGCTCAATTAACACTTACCACACCTGGGTTAGGGGGGAAAACCAAGCCTTTGAGTCATCAGGCTTTTTTAAAAAAAAAAGGTCAAAAAATATTCGCTACCACCGCCGCTATTGGCGCCGCCAGTACCAGCAATTAAGCGGGCGGTAACAGTTCACTGGAACTTCTAGGAGAAACAGAAGTTAGTGCAGAGTGTGCAGCAACTCTTATTGAGTCTAGATAGTCTGTATTGGTGTGGCTTCGATTTTTTTTTTGAAAGTTATGGTGCTGCAGACAGATGAGGTTTATAACGATGAATAAGGTAACATACTTAGGGATAATTAGCTAGCTATGGTTGTTCTATGAGATGTGAATTAAAATAAGCTTAAAATGATGCCTATGCTGTAGCTGTGTCTACAGTATGCTTCTTCCTCTTCTTGATTGGAGGTCTCAGGGAAGTCAGGGATGGAGCTGACTCAAGTGTTTGCTCCTTGAAAATGTACTTGAGCCTGTCCACTTCATTCGAAATTCCTTGGTAGGTTCTCTCTAGCTGCTGTAGGTGGGCATGAATCGATTCTGCTCCCTACTCTCCCATTATTCCACATCCAACTTTCCATCTGCGCATCCATGGCACCAAGTGGTCCTCTAAGATGTGCATCTTAGGGAGTATTGACGCACGGGGGAAATTCTCTCGGTAGAACTTCAGAAAGGTTTAGGTGTAGAAGTCGACTTCCTGATCACGTCCTTCAGTGTCACCTTTGATGGTGAGTCTGCATTTACTATGAAGGACTTGCACCTGCTATCCAAATGCTGCTTGTATTCTTGCAGCTTCACCATTTTCCCACAACCCCTGATACAGAACAGCACAGAGTCATTCAGCAATGACATGAACAAAGATGAGGGAGGACTTATCGTTTCACTAGTCAGTGTATGTCTGAAACAGCATGGACATTCCAAGCTATTTGTTATTAAAATGCTTTTACAACAGCACTCAGAACAAATCGTCTCTCCACAAGATAGTGAAACGGGGTTTACGGTGACTTCAGTGCAAATACAGCAACAGAGTTTGTTCAGTACTGAAGACGGAAAGAAGTTGGGGCTAGGATATTCACTTGGGACTACAGCAGGAGCAAGAGATCTGATGTGACACAGGACAGATTTTGGTGTCTGTACACTGGGCCTGCCTCTCCCTACAACCTCCCTAACAGTTCTCCTTCCCCCTCTGGAAGATTGCTGAAAATGTGAGCACATCTGCAAATATGTTAGATCAGGAATTTTTTTTTTAATGAATTTCAGTAATTATTTTACACTGATTATTATTATTATCATTATTATTAATTTATTTTTATGATCATTGCATAAAATTGTTTTTAAGGGAATTGACATGAGCAGGCTCCCTGAGAATGTGGTAACTGGGTTTCCTTTCTAAGAATAATCTAAGCCCAGCCTGCCATTAAATTTGTGGGTTGAGTTTCTGTGCACTTCCACCAGCCAGTGTGAGATAAGCTCAATTAGAGTGATTAGTTAAAATTCTTTCTTTTTTTTAATCATCATTATCATCATTATTATTATTTATTTATTATTTATTATTTTGTTTTTGTTATTATTTAATTACTGTTGTTACCTTGCAGTCCTCCTCTTGGTGTACAATCCATTCCATGGCAACCATGGATTGTGAAGGTAGTCTCTCTTGGCTGGCCTTCTTCACTCTCTGCAGCTTGAGGTAGCATGGGTTGCAAAACCTGCTAGGAGCAATACTCTCATCTTCACCTAGATCACTTGGGACCCCTGCTAAAGACCGCAGATCAAGGATGTATTCCTTACAGGAGTGGACTGGCTGGATCTTCTTTCCCTTGGCTTTGTTTAGCCTTCCTCCACAAATTCTGCAGCTGTTCAGCATGATACCTTGTTGAACTTATTTCAAAATTGTATGTTTTGTGGTTGATGTTATGGCATGAAAAAAAATTGAAGCAACTTCATTTGATGTTTTCCAAGTACATTAAACCTTATTTGTTTCACTGACCTGATTGGAAGAATCCCAAGAAGTTCCAGTCACCAGCTATTCACCAAAAAAGGAAGCTCACCAAAATCGGGTTAACACCTCATGGTTAACTATACAGCGGTAAAGGGTTGCGCCTGGGGTTCCCCCATGGGTTATCTATGCGCAGTCGGTATTCATTATGTAGCTAAAAGGTCACTCTTTAGCTGTAGCTTATTAAAAACAAAATTCCAGTTAGCATAACAGAGAATATCCCTTCCAAAAATTGTGGTTTGCCATACCAGCATCGAGTTGACTCATGAATATATTAATGAGCATACCGGAAATGTGCACGGGCTGACACAATTACCCGCTAAGTGGCTTGGTTGAAACGCCCGTGGGTTCCTTTGAAAATAATGTCTTCTTTAATGAAGTAGATTGAGGATATTATCAGCACTTCAAAAACATTCTCATCAATGCCACACAACATTGCTGCATTGGGCTTATAAATATGCCCTTCCACCTTCACCCATTTGGTCCTGGAATAGAAGTATGAACTACACTAATATTTATTCAGAGAGAGTGAGTGTTATACTTACTCAAATATTGTCGTTGTTGCAGAGGCTATATCGTTCACTTCTGTTGGTGGGACAGGGGTAACTGCAAGTACATTAATGAATGAAGATGTTAAAAGCAGTCACTGATTGTTAATTGTTTTTGGCATTGGTGGTGGATATTTCACAGTGGTATTCATAGTATTGTATCCATCTAGAGTAATTTATCTCATAGCTGTACCCAATTTAGAAAATGTGGAAAAAATTTGTTTAGGATTACTTTAATTTACATCTAAATAATTTCTTTTTAAAATATACACTCAAACCTTTGTTATCTGGATGGCAAAGACTAAGAGATGTCCATAAATCTTAGAAGTTTAGTGATAATTTTGATAGGCTCACAATTACTATATTAACTTTCCCTTGCCACATATATCACATGCTGTCAATACATATTTGTATCTGTGAGAGGGTCGAGTATATTCTGAAATGACCAGGATTTCTGACATTTTAGTGGAATATAGTATTAATAATAAAATCTAAAAGGACCCGAAGACCCTCGGTTAAACTTTAGAAACTGAGGGTGATACTGAACAGAGCTATGTTCCTTCAAGTTATCAAACCCATTTTGACTAATATAACCATCTGAATTGTAATGATTACAATTATGTACCTGGTCCAGTTTCAAGTTCACTTCGGTTGTGTTTGTTCTGCAGGTAGCACTGATGCTGCTGGTGCCTTGTGGCCAGAGAAAGTGGCAGATTGCCTAGAGTGTGGGCAAGGCTTTTGAAGAAAGCATGCTTGCCCTCATACCTCATTGTCCAATGCCGCACCAAAGGACCGTACCTGAGAACAATGTGTAAAGAATTGGTTTGAATACATTAAGTAGAATTACAGTGGTGAAAAAAAAACTGTTCCGTTGCACAGTTAGTGTCTATTTTAGCACGTTCAGTTTGTTAGTGTTTTTTAAAAATTATTCTTTTATTTGTCGGCATTCCTCTATACTGATTGTTTCTCTTGTTCATTTGCAGAATTGGAGTTTTCTACTCTTATATGTTCTTATCTCAAAACAAAATGGACTTACTGTAGTGTCATTCTTGGCATGTGAACCATGAAGTGCATTTTTGGTATGATAGACTCTCCTGGATACAACTGCTTGAATCTCGTGTGATGTAAGTGGATCAAGTTAGCCATATACCCAACAGCATCTTCATGTAGCTTGTTGGCGAACAAAAGGTCAGCAATTCTAATTATGACCAGGTAATTTTCCCAGTAAGGGTCAGCCTCTGGGATGAAATCACCTATCACAATAGGGAGAATTCTTGCCATCAGCGACATCTGTGCAGCTACAGGAGTGGGAGACTGTTAGGATTATCTGTACCATTTTAACTCTACAGCCTTACCCGATTGCTTTAAGGTATGTCCTGGAGTGGTGAGGTGTTGCAGCGAGTGGTGTTGGTTTGTCCTTTGCCTCCATGTACCCCAACTCAGTATTGGTCATTCTGGAGTTGAATGTGTCTACGTGTGTATTCATACATACATGTTATGTGGACACTACTGCACTGTGCCATGTTCTAAAGCCAGTAATTTAGTTTTCTTACCAAGGCTGAAATATTTATCTACTTCAACCATTCTTTTTAGGAGGAGCTTGATCTCGTACTGCAGTGCACCTTCTAAGATGTCATGCATCACATAGGGAACCAGCCCGCCGTCACACACATGGAAATAGCTGAAAGCAAGTGAGTGAAAATAATATTAATAAAATGTGTATTTGGTTCTTTCTTTTTTTTTTTTAATTACCATAGTTCGTTGAGAATGGAGTTTCTATATTCCTTTGATGCATCAGTAGAAGTTCTGCGCACTGCAGGTCATGGCTGTTAGGGTCCCTCAAAGTAAACTCATCTTCCCGGAACTGTTTAGAAAAAGTAAATGAAAAAGTTGTTACATGTGGGCCATTTTTAAAATGAGTACATTCATTTGTTAACACCATTTTAACATACCAGTGATTTGGATGCATCTCTTGTAGCCATACAATGTCTGCACAATCTATATGCAGAGCAACTCTCCTTAAAACCTCCCATGGCGAGACTTGCCAAGTAGTCTGCAGATATGGCACATACTGTTCCGTGGTACTTCTTCATCTTCCCTTTGATGCTGAAAGTGAGTCCAAGTTCCTAATACATGATTGGTTGAGTTTAGTTTTGCTGAGGTACTGATTAACTAATACTTACCAGTCTTTTAATGTCATTCACCAAAGGTTTTAAAATAGTGTTCATTCCATACTTTTTCAGGTGTTTTGCTTTGATGATTGCTAGGAGATTTATGGTTTAGATCTTGTTCTTAGAGGTAAATTGCCTAGCGTGAAGTAGAAAATGCCTGAAATATGATATAAAAAGAACTGAGCAGAATTCAAGTTTCTAATTTGGTTTAACCCTTTCGTTCCCAATCCCGCTTTGAAGCGGGTGAAGACCGATTGACTTCTCCAAATTTTTTAAAATAGTTACTTTATAGCTAGAACCTTCAGGTTGCATACACAGGTGCCCAATGCATTGGAGAAGCATCTAAAATAGCTTTCAGCCAGGACTGTTTCGACAGTACCTCACAACAGTTGCGTTTATTTCTTCCTCGGCAAAAAACAACAACATTGGTTCTCCGTCGAATTTAAAAAAAAGTTACCTTCTTCACAGCAGCTTCATTTATGGATCCAGTCATCTCCAGAGCTTTGTAGAAGCAGCAAAAAATTGCTTGAGCCCAGTAGCCTTCCATAACACATTGAAACAACCGCTTCTTTGCCGACCAAGACTTTGCGGTTTGACTTACTGTCTTCTCCATTTTTTATAAAATCGCCAGTTCAACTGGGGACCTCCCTATTACGTACAGTCTTAGGTAATGCTTATTACATCATAGGAAAAAAGTGAGCGTGTCGTGTGACCCCGGTAACTATGCAAAAAAAAATTTTTTTCAAAGTCATTTTTTGGAAGATGGCGTCTAGAAGTTACAATGCGGTGCAAGTTTTAGACTTGCTTGATGCTGACTCTAGCGACTCAGGATCAAGCGGAGAGAAGGGAGACGACATCTAGGGCTATAGGAGGCCCTGTATCAGGGTTGGTGGACCAGACCCCGTCAACTCTGATACTGAAAATGGGAGTCAAGAAGATGATCGAGGTAAGCTTGTCTTTCTCTTGTCTTTCTCTTGAAAAATAGCAAGCTTCTGTTGTGGAAAGGACTTATTTATAGCTGTATTGAGATAGAGTAAGCTGTTTAGCTATAATATATATATATTTCATTGAGTTTTGAGATTTGAAAGTGGCTTGTGGTTTTTTGAACAAATTCAAATTTTCAAAAAAATTAAAAAAAGTTTTTACCACATAAACTACTAGGACCAGATGTGAATGCAGTCACCGACCCCGAATGGGCAGCAGGTTCCAGTGATGAAGAAGAGGAAGTGGCTCCTCCTGCTCCGAGTTCTGGACGTCCTCGCGGTCGGAGAAGGCGGGAATTGAAGAACAAGTGTTTTTTGGTATTGTATGGAGGTTCCGGATCCTATGGGAGGGACCGTTCAGTCTGTGACACCATCCATGCCGGGTAAGTTGAATTCCACGTGTGTGCTTGTACTGTTTTTCATTTTCAAATTACACTTTCTCAATACATGTTTCTCTCATGTACAGTGTGGAGTATACATACCAGGGGTTCATACAGTGGGAGGCTAGCGCTGGGTTCCCCCCTAGAATTTTGGGAGTTGAATAGAAATGAACATTTAGGAAGCATTTATTTTTAGTCTGATATTGTATCCCATTATGTTCCTATCATAACTGAGCCATTTAGTGCATAGGACCGAACACTGATCATCAGTGTGAAGTATAGACTCGTATGCAAAGATGTGCATCAAAGTAGTGTAGGTTCTAAAAAATGGGTGTGGCGAAGTACACTCGGAGCCCCACCCCAAACAAAAATCCTGTATGAAACCGCATACAATACATCATAAAGTTGCAATTATATAGGATCATGAATAATTTGTTGTTTGTATTACTAATATCTTTGTTGTTTTGTTTTTGTGTGAATGAAATTGTTTTGTAGTGGAGCTCGACGTCCGATGGCATATGTTCCTTGTGGACACTCATAGATGTCTCCTACATGATCACAATCAGCACCAAACACAACAAACAACATATTTTATTGTTGAACTAATATAATATTGGTATACAATGCATCAAACAATATTATTTATATTTTATATTTTTTTTTAATTGATGGGAAAAGTGGAATTTTTTGGGGAAAAATTTTTTTTTTTCAAAGTATTTGTAGAGGGCCTAAATATTATTCAATTTTCTCAATCAAAAAATGAGGGGAATCCCAAACTCTTGGTCTATTTAGTGATATATGGTTGCTATGGGGTTTTCCCAGCCAGCATCGAGTAAAAAAAATAAAACGGTAATGCTCTATTCCGCGGTAGAAGATTAGATTTTTCCGCACGCGTCCAAACAATTGGGGAACGAGAGGGTTAAATACTTTTGATATTCCTAATATTTTGTTGCAATTCATTTAATTGGATCATGTAACTTACTCAGTTTATGGATCTTTGCTTTAGACCCAAGAGGATTTCAAACTTCTAAATCATCATAGTATAGGAAAATGCGGAGTGCAGAAGGAGCCAATGTATACAGAGGATGTTTCTTGAAGGCGGCTCCATCACTATAGTCATGCCTGGCTCGCTCTGCTTCTGACATGTGATCTGTATTCAATTGCATGCAGGTCAGTTAGTGAACCTGCATGTATTTTTGGCAGGCCCTGATTACATTGAATGAGACAGTGTCAAGATCATGTTTGATATGATGGGAACAGAATTATGGAACTCATTTACGCAATAGTGTCGAATAACATTCAAATCATTGTTACATATGTACGTGCAACATACACATAGCATGACAAGTTAGTTACTTGTTATTGCAATAGCTTAGAGGTAGAGCTGGCAGGCATAATCTGTTCTCAGTGCATATTTACATATTTATTTACCTGATCTCTGACTACATTAGACTGTAAGATCGGCTGCAGAGTCTGTTTCAGCGGCAATAGATCATCTCATCCCTTTTTAGTACATGCTTTCTCTTTGGTCCACACCCTTTCCATTTATTGGAGTTCAAACTCCATTCAACAAATTCAAGTTTTACTTTGGTGTTCTACTGGCCTTTTTAAATCTGCAACATAGTGATAATTTGAGTAAAACATTACAATCACCACACATAACAGCAGCAGAAGGCCAGAGGTTAGCTAGTATGACAATAGCTACACTTAGCAAATGTAGGTCTGATGAAGCTAATGATTTGTTTTGGAAAAAAGTTGAGCATTCTTGTCAATCTCTAGATATTGAGGAACCGACATTACCAAGGAAAATAAAGCTTCCCAAGAAATTCGATGAGGGTTCTGAAGGAATTTTGTTTCAAATCCAAAAGATTATTATCGCAAGAGTTATTTTGAAGCTATCGATTTCATAATTTCATCTATTCAGGAATGATTTGATCAACCAGGCTACAGAATGTACAAAAATAATGAGAGTCTAATCATTGCTACCATTAAAGGGGAAAACGCTGAAGAAGAATTTGCTGCAGTCACAGAGTTTTATACCAATGATTTTGAAATTGATCAGTTACGTCTTCACCTTCAAGTATTGGCTACAAATTATTTGATGGCTCTAGAATAATAAACATGAGCAAGCTCAAGCAGTACATGAATGATTTGACAATTCATGCAGCTCAGTGTGGTGGTGCATTTACTCTTGCTGGAGAAACGAGGGAGGGCTTGGCATCCATTATATCGGGGAAATGTTCAGTGTGTAAACTTACTGTTTCCCTGGAAACCTCCACAAAAGTAAAGGGCCCCAAGAATTACAACAGGTGGGAGTGCAACTTAGCCGCTGTATGGGGGCAGATGGTTGTTGGGGGAGGTCATAGTCACTTAGAGGAAGCCATGAGCGTGCTTGGGGTACCCGTAATGACCAAGAAGAGCTTCATCAATACAGAAAGGGATATAGGCATCTGGTGGAAAGAAATGTTGGAGAAGTATATGATTGAAGCAGGGAAAGAAGAAAAGAGATTAGCAGAAATGAAACAGTCTTTACATGATGGTGTTCCAGCCATTTCAGTGATAGTTGATTAAGGGTGGAGTAAACGGTCCCACAAGCACTCCTATAATGCCAACTCAGGTGTAGCGATCATAGTAGGCAAATAAACTGGCAAGCTTTTGCATTGGTGTCAGAAACCGATTTTGTACTGCCTGCACACGAAATATTCCTAGGGATAATCATGCATGTTTCAAGAATTGGAATGCCCCGTCCTCTGAAATGGAAACTGACATCCTCGTAGAAGGGTTTGTCGATGCAGAAAAAGTGCATGGGGTTCGCTATATTCAGTTCATTGGGGATGGCGATAGTTCAGTGTACCCCACTTTGATTCAAAGAGTACCTGGATGGGGACATGCCATTAGGAAGTTGGAATGTGCAAACCACGCCTGTAAGTGTTACAGAGGAGCACTGGAAAGGCTTGTGCAGGACAACCCCTCCTATAAAGGCCAATGGTGGCTTGACAATGAAGATGAGGAGTAGGTTGGTGAGTGCTGCTCGCTGTGCCATCAAAATGAGGAGTTGTGAGAAAGATCGTCAGCTTGCAGTAAGCATGTTGAAAAGAGACCTTACAAATGGTCCAAATCATTGTTTCGGCAACCATAACAAGTGCAGTCCTGATTTCTGCACTACTGCCAGGGAACGATTGTCACGAGATGATAGTCACCAAACCCAGGATACACCTGAGCCCGTAGAAGATATTGACGATGACAATGACGACATTCTTGGTGAGTTTATTTCTCATAATCTAAAAAGGACAAATGGCAATTATATATTAGTCATAACAATGTTATACTCAATTACAATTTTTTAATAGAATATTTGTTGTGAATTGCTATTTGTTTAAAACATTACAGTGCGTCCAGCTTAAAGAGTGAACTTTCTGAAATTTATGATGCTATCACAAAAACCACTGTAATATATGAAGTATGCATGATTAATATCTAAATTTTGGAAAAGTTACACATTATTGGCATACAAAGCTGCACTCAAATTATTTTTGTGGTTTTGTGGTTAGTTTTGTGGTAACAGGTGATACAACTGAGAGCTTTTGGGCAGTGAATTTGGTAGTTTTTAAGAAAAAAAAAGAGAAATTATTGGTCCTTATCTTTCTAACTTGGTTCACTGATAGTTAAGCTCCTAATCTTTCATTTGAACCAAATTTTGTAAGTTGGTGAAATTTTTTACGTCCAATATTTAACGTTTTATGAAAAAAAGTGTTTAAGAAAAAACTTTTGAATTTATTGGGTTATATCTCTATACATTTGTTCTATGGTATAAAATTATGATACAATTTATGTGTATTAATTTGATAGCTTCATTTTTAATAATCACTGAATTATGGCCAATTTTTCATTAAATTTACATTTTTATGGTAAGGGTCTCCAAATGATGACGTTTGAAGTAATAATACGCGGGCTGATCTACGTAAGCGTGACGTCTAAAATGTCTTAAGTCTAGTAGTAGTGAAATGTCAAAGCGAGCGGACGAAGTCCCCGGGTGTTCTACCGGCACAGGAAAGCATAGAAAGACTTGAATTGACGCAAAATGGAATGAAGATTTTCACTGGATGCTTGTTGCCGAGGAGGGTGAAGGTATGCTTTGTTCTTTGTGCCGTAAGCACAGTCGTAGACCGGCCAAGGCAAGAGTTGGACGGGCAGTTTGGGTGGATGTACCTTGCCGGACATTGACTAGACTTAGCTTAGTTAAGCATGCTAAGTGTAATTCTCACCTATTCGCTGTCCAGATGGAGGCTGATCTTTGTTCAGCAAAGAAAGATGGAGGCATTGCAATGTCTTTACAACAGGTAGTTTCTGCCCAGAGGAAGGCCTTCATAGGTGCACTGAAATGCATGTACTTCCTATCCTAACCCATAGAGAAATTCCACATACAACCAATTTTGTCCCTTTATTGGAGTTGAGCAAGTCGCTGGGAGTGAGTTACCTGTCAGACTTGCATGTTGGTGGTAATGCCCACTACACATCTGAACGCTGTGTGCAAGAGCTCCTGCAGTGTCTGAGTGATACTGTTGCTGAACCAATTGCTCAAAATATGCAAGTCTCCTTTCTTTGCTTTGTGTGTGGATGAAACTACAGATGTGTCAGTGACCAAGGAGCTAATTGTGTATAGTCGGTACCTTGTTGGTGGAGAGGTGATTACTAGCTTTTTAAAAATAATGGGGCTATTTAATGACACTGCAGTTACAATTGCTGATGCTGTAAGCAAGCTCTGTACTGACTTGAATCTTGACATGCTCCATTGTTTTTGTGGCTTGGGTAGTGATGGGGCCTCGGTAATGTTGGGTAGGAAAGGAGGTGTGTCCAAGCTTTTCCGAGACAAGGTTCCTTTCCTGGTTTCCAATCATTGTATTGCTCACCGACTGGCATTAGCTTGTGGTCAAGCAGCTAATGAAATTCCTTATTTGAAAAAATTTAAAGATGTACTTGACCAGCTTTATCGGTTTTATAAAAAATCACCAGTGAGAACAGCAGGACTTAAAGAAATACAGGAAGTTCTGCATGACGATAGAGTTAATCTTGTGCAGGCTACAGATGTTCGTTGGTTGTTGCATGACAAAGCAGTAAGTCACCTTCGAAAATCCTTTCCTTCTGTCTTAGTACGTCTAGAGAGGGAAGCTCAGGAAAGAAGCAGTGCTGAAGCTGCTGGCCTTGCTTCCTTTTTAAAGAAATATGAGTTTATTGCTGCTCTATATATGTTCTCTGATATTTTACCACCATTGGCATGCTTGTCTCGAGCATTTCAAAAACAAAACATAGATTTTACAATGGTGAAACCATTAGTACAAGGCACAAAGGAAACAATAGACAAGTTACTATTGAATGCTGGAGACTATTTCCAGAGTCTTCCTGCTGCATTAAATGACCTCCAACAGTATGGTATCCAGCAACCTAGAGGCAACATGGCTGACATTTTTAAGAAGAATGTATATAATAAATATTTGGGTATTCTTAATGACCATATCAGTGCCAGGTTTCCTGATGTTAGCCTCCTGGAAGAATTTGAAATCTTCAATCCTAGTGAAGTTCCAAGAGACCTATCTCTTCAAGCACGTCATGGAGTGGACAAACTTGAGGTCCTTCTTGCTCATTATGGTGCTCATAATGTTGTTGATCCAGATTCAGCCAGACAGGAATTGAAGATTTTTAATAGCGTGGTGGCTTCAAATCTTGAACTAAAAAAAATGTCTACTCATGAGCTTATGGGCCATCTACTTAAAGTTTCTGAGCTTAAGTTGATGTTTCCTAATCTTTATAAGCTGGCAGCTATTGGTCTCTTACTTCCCATGTCATCTGTGGACTGCGAAAGAGGTTTTTCAACTCTCAGCAGGGTGAAAACAGATTTGAGGAGTCGACTTAGCAACAAAAACTTAAACCATCTCCTTATGATTTCTATAGAAGGACCATGTCCCTCTGACTTTCCATACGACACTGCATGTGACAAGTGGGCTGCAATGCGAAGCAGAAGGATTAATGTTGAATTGTGAAACATCTAGTGAGCTTTGTAGTAATTTTCAACACATAATTATTCTGTAAAACATCACTAATAGTTACACTATCTTTGATTGAGTAGGAACATAACTTCATCAATAAAAATCTCATTCAATATAAGTAGAATTAAATAAGTTGGCAGAACACACCTAAAAAATAGAGAATATTATAACAAAGGTCAGGTCAACCACACATGAAGAATGTAACTAGACTATTATTACACTCCCCCCCCCCCTCCCTCCCCCCCCATTGCAAATGAAGACCCCTATCCTTAGAAAAAATCCTGGGGAGAACCCTGAGTAGGCTTGTAGTGAAGGCAAATCAGTTGATTGACAATGTAACGACAAATCTCGCAGAATCGTGGATGCATATAAGAGCAAAGTTTGACGGGGGGAAAGTAATTAATAGATGTCAAAGTGGATCTTGGGAACATCGCTGTATGGGGGCTGGGCTACAGCAAAATATAGGCAGAGAATGGGGTCCAGGTGTATGGAAAAAATGGCATGCTCTTCTCCAAATAAAGTTTTTACAAACGCAGCAGAACATTCTGCAAAGAAAGTTAGTAAAGAAAAGAAACGAAAGGCCTCTTAGGAAGTGAAGCAAAAGCGACGAAAAAGTAAATATTCACGAACTGGTGAATCTTCAGAGGCTCAAAAGGCATACAGTAGGCATGACAGCGGGCTCTTACCTGATGAAGTTGATGACGATATTTCACCTCAACATCTGGAGGAACTAAAAAAAAGTTATTATGAGACCAAAGTTGTTGTTACACCTCAAGAAATTCTTGAGATAGAGAGAAACACATGCAGTCAAGCTGACAGTGAGCGATGGATAGTTGAAAGAAGACGAAGAATTACCGCATCGGTGGTGGGAGGCATAGCCAAAATGCGAGCCAAAACAAAGAAAAGCAAGAAAGTCGAAAATCTGCTCTATTCCAAATTCAAAGGAAATGCAGCCACGCGATATGGTTCAGTGATGGAGAATCGAGCTGTACACAAGTATATAACTTACCAACAGCAGCATGGACATCCTGACCTAAAAGTGGAAAAATGTGGACTTCATGTATCTCTGAGTGATCCATGGCTTGCGGCAACTCCTGATGGACTGGTGTGGGATCCGGTTGGTGATGATGCATCTCAGCATCATGGGTTACTTGAAATCAAGAACCCACAGTTTACGTGATCAGACATTGCTGGAGGGAAACCGTAAGTCGTCATTCTGTTTAGAAAAAGATGAGAGTAGAAGTAGCTTCAGATTGAAGCCCCGGCATGATTACTATCATCAAATACAGGCACAGTTGCATTGCACCAAAAGATACTGGTGTGACTTCGTAGTCCAGACCAACAAAGATTTCTTTGTTGAAAGAATTTTTACCGACCAGTCGTGGGTTGACAGTAGTGTGGATAAACTATCAAAATTTTATTTTTCTGCATTATTACCAGAGTTGGCATGTCCTCGTCATCAGAGCAGAGGAATAAGAGAACCATTGGCAGTCTAACATGTACATTCATTTGTTTACTCGTGAGCAATTTTTTCATTATCGTACTGTTGCAAGTCAACTCACTCATTCTGTCCATTCATTCTTGTACTGTACATGCTATATATAACCAGTTGACTCAATTACAAACTCAAAAACGAGAAACCACCTAACCAATAACCTAACTTTAAAACCAATAATTAGATTCATGATTAGTCAAATACCACAAGTTCTGTGGAGAGAAACGACAACAGAAGATTCAGCAGAAGAATTTGAAGTTTTGATCAAGTGACACTGTAGACCCTTTGGGGTTATTGTAAGTAAATAATCCATTCAGTAGGAAGTTGTCATTGACAGAAGCAGCCAAAAAAGTATCCTTCTGCCTTGTCTACCAAGTGGTATTCTTCATTTGAAGTCGATTTGAAGCAAAATCATGTTATCAAATACCGTGTCAACTCTATTGCACTCAACAAAAATGGTGTGATTTTGTACTACGAACAGACAGTGAGGATATACAAGAATCCGGCATGTGAAATAAAAAAACTCAACAAGCTAAAAGAGTTCTATTTCACTGCATTATCACCAGAATTAGCATGTCCCAGGTGTCACAAGGGAGGAAGTAACTATAATTCTCATTTTACTAAAACTATCATTGATTCAGTCTGATCCCCTACAATCTAATCAGATTTATCTACTCATTTATTCTACATATCAAAGCAAATCAGCCAACTAAAATATAACTGAATGAATGTGCTTGTTAATCTGTTCTAAGGATTTCAAAGAGTAAAACTGAATTGTACTATACCACACAATCACATAATCATATTCATGCTGCTTAGGTTGTCCGGTTAATACTTGTGGGAAGAGCTAACCCACAAAATGTGTCCATACTGCTCACTCAGTTGCATGGGTGGAACACTATACCCTACCTTAACTGGACACTCAAAATGCAATAGTATCACATGCAAAAGTTAATTGTCACACCCTTTCATAGTCCTCTATGATACATTTTTATATTCAATTTATCTGGACACCCTCTAGTCCCATAGTGTCCAGATAACTGACATTCTACTGTACCTGATGCTGTAAACATTACTGAGTACATATCGGATGAAAGTTTTGGGGTTATCCCCCTTCTCCCGTCAGTCTGGAACCGAGGGGGGTCCATAACAAACTACAAGTCATTTTAATAGACTCACTATATTGATGTCTCCTTACCACAAATCACACATGTGGTTAACCGATTGCCGGCCGAATTATTACCTAACCGCGGTGCCGCGAGCTGCAGTATTTTTTTCCGCCGGAAGTAACCCTTACTGGAGAAGCAACTTTCTGACTTTGTAGCGGAGAAACAATCGGTCCTGGACATAAAGTTTCTATTGATCAGCCGCTGGTAAAAGCTTGCTCTTGCTATTGCTCAATAGATTAAAAGTCCTGCGTGCTCCAGTTTTCGACAGTGAATGGGAGGACGCCTTAGGCTACGAAAATTTTTGGTATCTCGTAGCGTCCTTGGGGTGCCACTTCGCGTTGCTTAGTTTCACTACGCTAGTTATGAGCTTACAATAGAAGACAAGTTCAGAGATTTGAGTAATGGTTACGAATGACACAAGAATGGACACTAACAGCAACTTATAAAGGTGAATTGTTAGGAAACAAAACACACGCCATTTTCAGATTTATATTAGTAAAATGAAAACATCCAAATCTAGCCAATGATATCGACTTTAATTCATTAATAAGTCACTCTGTGACATTCTTGTGTTCTTTTTATATATTCCAGGTATATTATGAACTTTACAATACTACTAATATTCCAAAGTTATGGATCAGCTTGGAAATTGGAGATACTCTTGTGTTTCCTGCATCTTTGGCAGGGGTGGGGGAAGCAAATGGATTTTGGCCAGGTCATGTAGTATTTATTGTGCAGCTAATAAACAACACAATTATATATTATTATAATAAATCATGATTACAACAAAAACAAAGCTACTACAATAAAATCATGACTTGAATTATTCGAACAGTCCAAAATGTTTGCGTCGATCATCATTGGAAGTAATAAACTCATTTAGGATCTCTTTCTGGTTAAACAGAGTCTGTTAGGTGCTTATGCATATGTAAAACCATGATGTTGTTTACTCGCCGCTGAGTCATTGTTGTACGAAGGTATGTCTTTATTCTTCGAAGAGCAGATGCACTTCTTTCTGATACAGCATTAGTAGGTGGCATTAGTAGAACAAACTTGATTACTAAGGCAACTTGATTCAAATACAGGACCTGAGAGCTAGGCATGGATTGAAAATGCCTGTGAATATCTGAAAAAGTTAGCGAATCTTTATGAATTTTGATCTCCATACTGCCCAAGACCTCTAGCTGTGTTTTCAGATCAGGTTCACAAAAGTCAGAACCATAAACCTGTGTTACTGTCTTGTACTCCTCTGAATAGTTCATCTTCATACATGTTTTAACTAACAATTGCTCCAGGTTTGCATACACTGAATAATCCCTCTTCCTACCATTATAAAAAGCACTAAAAGTGGTCTTTTTTGACCAATGATCTTCAATACCATATTACTCATTAATTAATACACTTTGGAGGAAAATAACATAGAGGGAAATTGTTCAGCATATATCAATTTTTTTGAAACTGTACTTTGTAAACCACAAATTTCGCTCTTTTTGGCGCTAAAATTTTTTTAAAGAAAAAATCATGATCATATATGAAAAAAATGTATTATGGATAGAAATCTAGATATATTTTTTATGAATATTGTCACTTGTTTGAGAATGCCATATAGCAAAACAGTTCCTTTTACGAGTGAAACAAAGAGCAACATCACACTTTACACAATATTTGTCAGCAAGTGTGTATTTCTTGTTTTCTTTACAGATCACACAATATTTCCTTCCTGTAGCATAATATGCTAATCGATGATGTGCTCGAACTGAACGTGGCTGCCGACCTCGTCCTGGTGATACAGTAGGCACAACAGAACCAGCATCAGCAAGTTCATTGATCAGGTCCACAACAAAATTCTTATGGTCACTCTTCTGTTCATATTTTGACCTATCATCACCAGAAAGTGATAATTTATGTAAAATATAAGAATTAGTTACTGCGATATCTACACAATGGTAGAATAAGGTCTTCCAATACTTGTGTGTCTGTCTCCTTGTCTGATGATATTGCAACAACTGATCAGACAAATCCACTCCGCCCATAAAACGATTGTAATCATACGTGGAATTAGGAATTGGCACTAATACTTCTTCACAACCCCCACCATCCTTTTTCACCCGTCTTTTTACTGTGTTGCTTGAATTTCCAATATGCACAGTTGATGCAGTACAAACAACTTTTGTGTCTTTCCAACAGTTATATACAATTGATCCTTGCCTAATCCAAACCCCATAACCCCTCGTATACTTCTTGGCAAGCATTTTTTTCCTCTGTGGACCTAGAGTTACTGGGCAGTTTTCACGTGTTGGATTGATCGTTCCAACAGCACCAAAACCTTGCCTTTTTAGTTCTTCAAATAAAACTGGGGAAGAGTAAAAGTTGTCGGTATAGACAACAAAGCCCTGATTCTCTAGTCCATCAACCAAATTTGTAACTACGTCAAAACCTAGCCCATTAGAACTCACAGTTTCCCCTTCCTTTCCACGATACACATTGAAATTCCAGGTATATCCAGTTTCAGAGTCAGCAAGTACCCACAATTTGAATCCCCATTTTACTGGTTTGAGCCGTATATACTGCTTGCAACTGAAACGAGCTTTGCTCTTCACCATTCTCTCATCAACGGCGATATTCTGGCTAGGATAAAAGAACTTCTTACAGTTATCTCTCAATTTATCCAAAAGATTCCTAACTTTGTGAAGCCGATCATCCTTGTCAATGTTAGTAGGGTCACAATCACTCACATGTAAAAAGGTAAGAATGGCAGAAAAGGTATTTCGGCTTATAGGGCCATTTTGAATAAATTGGGATGAAAAAATCGAATCAGTAGACCAATAAGAAAAGTAGTCTGTGCGTGGATTTATTCCCATGAATATAACCACAGACAAAAATTGATAAAAGCTTTGACGAGTTAGTCCATCCTTAGGATAAAAATCATAACTAAACTTGTACTTGTCAGAATATATTTCTGCGTACGTATTACTGTTGATACAAATCTCGTCAATCATTTCATAGTTGAAATAAAGAAGAAAATAATTGAGAGGAGAAGGCGTAAAACCAGATGGTAAATCTAGCCCTGGTGTATGCTGTGGGCTAAATGCTGGGTATGATACAGTATTTGTATCAATGACAGAAAGCTCCTTCATTCCTGGTTCATTGGTGATAGTAGTAGGTCCACGAGTCCTAACCCTACAACGTGCACCTCTCCCACGTACACCTCTCCCACGTGCACCTCTCCCACGTGCACCTCTCCCACGTGCACCTCTCCCACGTGCACCTCTCCCACGTGCACCTCTCCCATGGCCACATCTAGTCATAGGGGTACCTCTTGGAGATTGAGGTGGAGATGGGGGTTGAGACTGAGATAATGATCGGGATGGAGGCGGTGATGATGAAGACTGAGACGGAGATGATGAAGACTGAGACGGAGATGATGAAGACTGAGACGGAGATGATGAAGACTGAGACGGAGATGATGAAGACTGAGACGGAGAATCAAATATAGGGGGAGTAAACTGCGTAACCATTGGAGATACAGGGCTCTCTTCATCACTAGATGGTGAAGGTTGAGTAACCATATCACTGACAGGACTCTCCTCAACACTAGACCCAGTATTGGGGTCATCTGCTGTGGCTTCTGGATCAGAGAGGTCAAAGTAGTCATCTTCAGATGAGCTAGAGCCATACCCGTCAGGAAAAACTCCAGTTTGGAACATTCTGGCAACAGAAGCAGCATCACATCAATTGGAATGGCAATCCATTCTAGAGAAGGCTATACAATACAGCGCTACCTACCGCTACCCTAGCCTATCGATACTACTTCGACAAAAACTAACTTCAGCAATTTTTAAAAAAAAAATTTCAATCGGAAGGTTTTTTTTTCCCTCTATTTATAGGTAATAGCATCAACGTACGGCGCAAATAAAGCATTTTTGATGAATGATTCCTTACCTAAAATTTTATATGATTTTTGGAAAACTTGATCATATATGATTATTTTTTCTGTGGCTGGTAGGAAGAGGGTTACAACAAAAACAAAGCTACTACAATAAAATCATGACTTGAATTATTCGAACAGTCCAAAATGTTTGCGTCGATCATCATTAGAAGTAATAAACTCATTTAGGATCTCTTTCTGGTTAAACAGAGTCTGTTAGGTGCTTATGCATATGTAAAACCATGATGTTGTTTACTCGCCGCTGAGTCATTGTTGTACGAAGGTATGTCTTTATTCTTCGAAGAGCAGATACACTTCTTTCTGATACAGCATTAGTAGGTGGCATTAGTAGAACAAACTTGATTACTAAGGCAACTTGATTCAAATACAGGACCTGAGAGCTAGGCATGGATTGAAAATGCCTGTGAATATCTGAAAAAGTTAGCGAATCTTTATGAATTTTGATCTCCATACTGCCCAAGACCTCTAGCTGTGTTTTCAGATCAGGTTCACAAAAGTCAGAACCATAAACCTGTGTTACTGTCTTGTACTCCTCTGAATAGTTCATCTTCATACATGTTTTAACTAACAATTGCTCCAGGTTTGCATACACTGAATAATCTTTTTGTTGAAACCGGTGACTGATAGTAGAGATGGCTGCATCAA
>WLWD01001014.1_pt1 | contig 35969 bp, 28 predicted proteins | sample 6712731 | NCBI WGS metagenome assembly WLWD01 (sample SAMN12718690, study PRJNA576275) | sponge metagenome | isolation source: marine sponge | host: Mycale hentscheli | place: New Zealand: South Island, Marlborough, Capsize Point | collected 2014-11-01 | reverse complement strand
CAAACGAAAACAAAAAAACAAACCATTGTGTACAATCTGTATGCAATTAGACACCTCGATAAAACATGGCTAATTACTAAAATTAACTTTTTGCTGCCATTTTCATATTTCTCAACTAATTTAGTGGAGAAGAGGCTGAACCCCCCCCCCCCCCACAACTGGCATACATAGCCAGGATAGCCTGCATGCTATTTATGAAGAAGCACAACCAATGACTAGTATGTTTTAGTCAGCATATGCATAATTTTACCTGGAATCAGTTCTGTTAATAAGCGAGCTCAAATCTGTGAAATACTGTGATTGGGCTATGAGATTCACAGGACTGCCACTGTTGAAAGTGAAGCCTCCTTGACTCGCATAGTACTCCATATGCTCCATCCAGTCAAACTGCAAGTACGTAGTGTGTGTGTGTGTGTGTGTGTGTGTGTGTGTGTGTATGTGTGTGCTAGTGTGTATGCAAAGTCTTCAAGTACGAAGCAATAGGAACTTACATCTGGAAAGATCTCCTCCATGTAGTCAAAAGAAGTGACAATCCTCCTCTCAACAACAGGAATTACAGAATGTGTGAAATTGGAGATCTGAAAATACTCCAAAATGAAATTATTTTTGACCAGTACTTAAGTTACCGACTTCTTACCTTGGCCAATTCAGTTTCAAAGTCTAAAATTTCCTGAGCTGCATCCTGGTACTGCTGAGAAGGAACTGAAGAATTAATGAGTTGCAGAACATCAAAGATCATTTTCTTTATCTAATCACACACACAGAGAGAAAGAGGGGAAAAAAATAGGAATAAAAGTCCTTTTGGACGGCATAGCAAACCTAGAAAAGCAAAAACCTATTAATGACTCATCCCTTTCATTAGCTTTATCTTTCTCACAGAGAAACTTTGTTTGAAAGTTCTCTGACCTACATTGAAAAAAGTATCCACTTTTGTCATTGAATATAAGCCAGATGCTACTCTTGCATGCTCTGTCTGGAAATTTCAGTGTCTAACTGAGGTATACTTAGTTCTGCATTACACCTGGATATTGTGTAATTGATTAATTCACTAAGTGTCGTACCATCTTTTGGACAAGAAAAAGATAGTTCGAGTGATGGCATACAATAACATGCAAAGAGAAAAATGAAAATAATTGCCTTTGGTAACTAAATTGTGGAGATAAAATAGGTCAATATTGGAGGAGCATGAGCCATATAGCGATAGAACATGGGTGTAGGAACAATGTTAAAGTGTAGAGGCCACTCAAGCTGTCACATTTGCCACGCCTACATTATTGGGTGGGGTTTAAATGGTTTAAATGTAATTAATCCAAAAATTGAAGTTTCACAGAATCTAAAAAAAACAACTGACTTTTATCTTAACCTGTTGAGATAGATATTTTATTATAGTGAATGCAAAGTCTTCCAAACTGATTCCTAGAACTCACACTAGAGTCATGGATATCAAATTTTCCAGTTAAAAACCCCCTTTAGGAAGAAAAACAGAATTAACATTACTCATTGAAGCTTCCCTTTCTTACTGGTTCTAACAATGATGCAGATTGCCTATCGTCGTAGTCTCGCGTAGCAAGACCCTTTACCAATAGCAATGATCGTTGCTACAAGGTCACCTACCCCGAGTATTGAAAACTTCTACATTCTATTTCTTCGTAAGATCTCTTTGGAAACAAAATCAGAGTAATGAGCTATCTGATACACAGCTTGAGGACCTTATTTGTCCCCGACATTTAGTTACCGGTTGCCACAAAAATATGTGCATGTGCAAGATTGATCAAACACATTTAAATCTAGATTGAAACTTTCTCATCTAAAGGGGTCTGGAAAAAAGCAAAGGAAAAATGTGAAGAAAAAAATCTTAGTTGTCGCCGGGGATTCAAACCCAGGGACTGGTTTTAGCCACCAGTGCTCTAAACACTGAGCTATCACAACCCTCGACTTCCAAGACCTTCACATTTTCCCTCTATACTGTTGAGTAGTACCGCTTGCTGCAGTCTCGTACTCAACAGACCACCAATTATGTGCCGTCAGAACACCTTTTTGGTGTTGATTGGAAACACCTCCCCCTCTGGAGAGGAGCCATAATTTGTGGATTGGATCACATTTAAATTGTTTCTAAAAAAGTATAGCGGCATGACCGCTACAGTCCCTACGCCTATGTAGAAAGCCACACCCAAGTTTAGCTTGATATAGTCACATGTGTTGCAATAGTAGTTTTCTGTGGAAACCCTTACCAAATCTCTAGTCGGATTTGCCGTGTAGAAAGCCAGATGGTTTAGTGTCAGTCCGCTCCTCTCAATCTGTAACAACAATGACAGTTTGAAATACTATCCCAAAACTAAACCACAAACAACAAAACTAGTGACAATTATAGTAGCGTCCGTTAGCCAACAACGTCCACTGTCATGGCATAGTCATTGTGTAGACAAGTGTAAGTTATTCTCACATAGAAAATGTTTCGAGTGGTATTCTGATCGTCAGGAAGGACTTGGAGGGCAAAGAACGCTGTACTGCCATACAGCTGCTCCGTCACGTATCCTTCAACATCGTTAATGCTCCAAGGAATGTCTAGATCTACTCCTACCAATGGCCATCCTCCTAAAAAATAATTATGTAACATATATAATATATATGTATAATTATTTATTGCAGCTTTGATATTTTTACTTGAATATTTCCGCATCACGCGAGCGTTCTGTATTCTCCCATATTGTACGGTTTATATTGTACGCTACTTGTAGCGCGCGCGTAGCGAGTAAAATCAATGAAAATTGTATTGTAACCGGTTGAGAAAAATTTCAAAGAAGCAATAAATCACTTATCACACTCGTCGTACAATATGGGAATGATACTTTACTCTCACGCCACATTTTCACTCGCCTTTGGCTCGTGAAAATATTTTGCGTGCTCGTAAAATATTTTCCCATATTGTACTCTGACTCGTGCTATAAGTATTATATATATATATATATATATAACATGTATTAATAAAAAGAATCACACTATTTCTACAGCGTTACTATTTCCTGCCATTTTTAAAGGCACAAAATGTAGGATTGGCTATCAATAGCAGACCAATGTGTAAGCCACAGTAGCCATTTTGTTTTTGTACACACTCTGTTGGTGTATTTAAGTACATCATAGTCAGGCTCATTTAGCTAATGAAAAGCTTCTCCACGTTGTTGTCATCCCGATCCAGCAATGGACGGTAAGCTTAGTGATTGGGTCAGTCTTATGGAAATGTTGATATCAAACACAAGAACTAGAAATGGAAGTTCCTCCTTGACTAGCCATTTCTCCTAGTGAAGCATGTGAGCCAATCACACTGCGTAGTTGCTTAAAGAGTATGGGTATAAATAAAGTTCTGATACAAAGAAATTACATTTTACACAATTTGAATATTTCCAACTTAGTGCCCCCAACTCCTAAGATTATTCCGGATGAGTACACACGCCTACAACAATGGGTAGATGTGTATCACTGCAGAGCTTATCTACAGATGAGAAGATAGAAAATGTTGTGTTAGTAATTCAGCCCTTGTATGAATCCCATAGTATATCTACTAGTGGTGTGCTTCAGCACAAATGGCAAGCGAGCTAGCCTAACTTTAAAGTGATAATTAACTATGAGCTACGGCTCTTGGCATAATTTATATAGTTGTTAAAATTAAAATGTTTTAACATGACCTAGCCGTTCAATGATGACGAAGAGAAAATAGTACTGTTGGATCCGCTATGCTCTTACAAGAGTTCAGGCGCTTAGGTCTGCTCCATGTAGCTTGCTTTTCAAGGCCATCAGCTCATATGGCCAACAGGTTCATTACTTTGTTATTTTAACAAGATGCTTTACCAACTTGCATAATCAGTGGCAAGGGCGAGAACAAGGAGTCGCACATACCATATAAATAAGCAAATTTTTTTTTAATAATAAATAAACACCACGGAATCTCGAGTGTGTAACCCTGTAAGTGTCTCCTAACCTCTGTAAGTGTCTCCTAACCTCTGTAAGTGTCTCCTAACCTCTGTAAGTGTCTCCTAACCTCTGTAAGTGTCTCCTAACCTCTGTAAGTGTCTCCTAACCTCTGTAAGTGTCTCCCTCTGTAAGTGTCTCCTAACCTCTGTAAGTGTCTCCTAACCTCTGTAAGTGTCTCCTAACCTCTGTAAGTGTCTCCTAACCTCTGTAAGTGTCTCCCTCTGTAAGTGTCTCCTAACCTCTGTAAGTGTCCTCCTAAACTCTGAGGTGTCTCATAACCTCGGTAAGTTGTCCTCCTCTGTAAGTGTATCCCCTACCCTGTAAGTGTCTCCTAACTCTGTAAGTGTCTCCTAACCTTATGTAAGGGTTTCCTCGTAAGTGTCTCCTAACCTCTGTAAGTGTCTCCTAACCTCTGAAGTGTCTCCTAACCTCTTGTAAAGTGTCTCCTAACATCTGTAAGTGTTCCCTCTGTAAGTGTCTACTAACTCTGTAAGTGTCTCCCTCTGTAAGTGTCTCTAACCTCTGTAGGTGTCTCCTATAACCTCTGTAAGTGTCTCTAACCTCTGTAGTGTTCTCCCTCTGTAAGTGTCTCCTCAAACCTCTTTTTTTGTAAGTGTCTCTAACCTCTGTATAAGTGTTTCCTAACCTCTGTAAGTGTCTCCTTAACCTCTGTAAGTGTCTCCCTCTGTAAGACTGTCTCCTAACCCTGTAAGGGTCTCATAACCTCTTGTAATTGTCTCCTAACCTCTGTAAGTGTCTCCTCTGTAAGTGTCTCCTAACTCTGTAAGTGTCTCCTAACCTCCTAAGTGGCTCCTAACCTCGTAAGGGTCTCATAACCTCGGTAAGGTCTCCCTCTGTAAGGTCTCAAACCTCTGTAGTGTCTCCTCTGTAAGGGTCTCCTAACCCTGTAAGGTCTACAAACCTCTGTAAGTTGTCCACTAAACCTCTGTAAGTGTCTACCTTGTAAGGTTCTCCTAACCTCTGTAAGTGTCTCCTAACCTCTGTTAGTGTCTACTAACCTCTGTAAGTTGTCTCCTAACCTCTGTAAGGTCTCCCTATGTAGGGTCTCCTAACCTCTGTAAGTGTCTCCGAACCTCTGTAGTGTCTCCTAACCTGCCCTAACGTTGTCTCCCCACCCACTAACATCTGATTACGTGTCTCCAACCTCTGTAAGTGTCTCCTAACCTCTGTAAGTGTCTCCCTCTGTAAGTGTCTCCTAACCTCTGTAAGTGTCTCCTAACCTCTGTAAGTGTCTCCTAACCTCTGTAAGTGTCTCCTAACCTCTGTAAGTGTCTCCCTCTGTAAGTGTCTCCTAACCTCTGTAAGTGTCTCCTAACCTCTGTAAGTGTCTCCCTCTGTAAGTGTCTCCTAACCTCTGTAAGTGTCTCCTAACCTCTGTAAGTGTCTCCTAACCTCTGTAAGTGTCTCCCTCTGTAAGTGTCTCCTACCCTCTGTAAGTGTCTCCTAACCTCTGTAAGTGTCTCCTAACCTCTGTAAGTGTCTCCCTCTGTAAGTGTCTCCTAACCTCTGTAAGTGTCTCCTAACCTCTGTAAGTGTCTCCTAACCTCTGTAAGTGTCTCCCTCTGTAAGTGTCTCCTAACCTCTGTAAGTGTCTCCTAACCTCTGTAAGTGTCTCCTAACCTCTGTAAGTGTCTCCCTCTGTAAGTGTCTCCTCCCAAGTAGAAATGCCTGGCAAGATCTTGTAAGAATCTTGCATTTTTTCCAAGATCATCTTGGCAAGATCTTGGTACTCTTAAAATCCCACAAGATTCTTGCATTATTCTTTCAAGAATCTTAACGCTACTTACACAAGAATTATTACGCTGTTATCTTGCTATGATCCTTGCAAGATTCTTTCATGGTTCTTGCACTTATCATGCTTGAATGATACTCAAGATTCAAGCAAGTATATGTCAAGATCAAACTGGCAAGATTCTTACAATAGACTTTCAAGAGTCTTGCCACTTCTTGAGTAAGATTTATGCAAGAGTTTGTGGCAGTTATCTTTCAAAGAATCTTACAGGTTTCTTGCAAGAATCTTGTTAATACAATATTCAAGATTCAAGCAAGTATATGTCAAGATCAAACTGGCAAGATTCTTACAAAAGTCTTGCCACTTCTAGAGTAAGATTTATGCAAGAGTTTGTGGCAGTTATCTTTCAAAGAATCTTACAGGTTTCTTGCAAGAATCTTGTTAATACAATATTCAAGATTCAAGCAAGTATATGTCAAGATCAAACTGGCAAGATTCTTACAATAGACTTTCAAGAGTCTTGCCACTTCTAGAGTAAGATTTATGCAAGACTTTGTGGCAGTTATCTTTGAAAGAATCTTACAGGTTTCTTGCAAGAATCTTGTTAATACAATATTCAAGATTCAAGCAAGTATATGTCAAGATCAAACTGGCAAGATTCTTACAATAGACTTTCAAGAGTCTTGCCACTTCTTGAGTAAGATTTATGCAAGAGTTTGTGGCAGTTATCTTTCAAAAAATCTTACAGGTTTCTTGCAAGAATCTTGTTAATACAATATTCAAGCAAGTATATGTCAAGATCAAGCTGGCAAGATTCTTACAATAGACTTTCAAGAGTCTTGCCACTTCCAGAGTAAGATTTATGCAAGACTTTGTGGCAGTTATCTTTCAAAGAATCTTACAGGTTTCTTGCAAGAATCTTGTTAATACAATATTCAAGATTCAAGCAAGTATATGTCAAGATCAAACTGGCAAGATTCTTACAATGGTCTTTCAAGAGTCTTGCCACTTCCAGAGTAAGATTTATGCAAGAGTTTGTGGCAGTTATCTTTCAAAGAATCTTACAGGTTTCTTGCAAGAATCTTGTTAATACAATATTCAAGATTCAAGCAAGTATATGTCAAGATCAAACTGGCAAGATTCTTACAATGGTCTTTCAAGAGTCTTGCCACTTCCAGAGTAAGATTTATGCAAGAGTTTGTGGCAGTTATATCTTTCAAAGAATCTTACAGGCTTCTTGCAAGAATCTTGTTAATACAATATTCAAGATTCAAGCAAATATTGTCAAGTTCAAACTGACAAGATTCTTATAATAGACTTTTAATACTGCTACTGTTTCTATAGTAAGTTTAAATTGTTGGCTTTCATGTCTTACAGGTTTCTTGCAAGAATCCTTTAAATAGATTAAAATATTTGGTTTCTTTGCCGGTTATTTTCCCCAAGTCATCCCTTTTCACCTTTCTTGTATTGTTGTATATTATTGACTTTGATAAATATCATGTACAAAATTTAGTGACGTTCTATATGATTAGGTTGAATAACACAATAATGATTATTTGACACTGAAAGTATTACTATTTTCGAAATTATGAGAGATATTGGAACTGAAGAAAGCTCAGTTGCATTAGTAGTAAGATCGATATGTTTGATATATAAATTAATTAAATCAGCATCTTGATATTTCAATAGTAGACTTCGGCAAGGATGACCAGCCATCTTAATTAAAGTCATAGGCACTACCTTTAATTCGCGAACTAAAGCACATCGGTTTGGTGATTGGTCTATATTAAAAATTAACTGATGCACAATATCATTTTTTCCATGAATTAGGTACTTCATATTTAATATTTCCATTTTTACTTTCATGTCCAAATGCTGAATGTGTCCACAGGGGCCCCCAAAGTCTAACATATTTTGTAAGATGTGACAATAGGTTACCCGCTCAGTAGTTGTTCAGCTGGAACTAAGTTTTGTACCCTTTAAATGCATAATACCTTCATCTTTTCACTATCCCCATGTATGCGGGAGGCGTGGCAGTTGGATTTCCTTGGCTCCGCCCCTTTACGGTTGGGTCTCCGCCCGGCCCGTTCAGGGGAGGGGCTGCGGCAAGCCCTGGGCATATGCCTCCAGCTTGCCGCTCCACTGGCTGCGCCTCGCCTGCAGAGGCGCAGCCCCACCCCCCCTCACTCAGACTTGACACCAACTGCCGCCTGTCACGAGGAACGGTAACTCCGTGCCTCGGAGCAACTTCTCAGTCATTTCCGGGTAGTGGCGGGTGGGCTGTTCTCGGCGGCGCCCCTTCCGCCGGTCCCAGATTTCCCAAGGCTGCTGGCTGACTCCATTTCTTTTTCTTTCTCCGATTCTGACACGAGGTATATCTCACGTGTCCTTAAGCTCATCCCCGCCCCGCCCACCAGAGCTCATGCCTACGGCATCCCCTACCAGCTTCCCGACTATCCTGTCTTCGCCGGTAACCTCGGTACGCTCCGCTAGACCTGCCGTGACAGTTATGAGTACAGCTTCTTTCACCATAAAGTTCTGGCATAAGCTTATGGAAGTCTTTAAGCATCATTTCAGCAGCATCAATTTGACTGGGAGTGATAGAGTCACCAAGAAGAATATGCATTGCACATACCAACAGTGAATAGTGGTGCCAATAAAGAGCTGGCAATTTGTGTAATAATAATATTGGCAGTGAATAAAAAAGAAGCCAATACTGTAACTCTGATGCTTTCCAGAATTTGAGGTGCTTCTGGATTGACCTTGGTGGCCGACTGAACTCATTGGGTGGATGTTGCTTAAGGAGTTGTTGATCGATTTCTTTGATACACCTACCCAGATAAAAAGGTTCCGAGTGTCTTTTGGAATCGAACCATGTATTCAACAACCATTTGGTTACCCCCTCCAGCACACAATGCATATAGTCAATGGGAATAGAATTCACTAAATCAATAGAGTTAGTCAAAGGTGACTGCCCATATATTCCTTGAATGGAACAGTTGGTTTTAATTGCTTCATTAGCAGCTCTAACTATTTGTAAATGTGTTCTATCAGGGTAAGTGGAATCGGGCAAATACACTCTTGAGTTATTACAGAGTCGTTTACCTGGGTGTAAGCAAACTGAACAGCCAAATTCACCATTGAATTGTTTGGCAGAAAGAACGGCTGCTTTAGCAGGCAGGTCAAAAACACCCATAACCAGCCTAGCCCGAAAAGTTACACTATTACCAGATGGTGATGTAATATTCACCCCAAGAGTAGATAATTTTTGAATGTTGTTTAGTATAGGATCAAGCAAATTATTTATCAGAGGTTTCGTTGACCCAAGCCACACACCACAGTATATTCTGAGATTTTACCCTAATATTTGCTGGAAGGTTCAATATTATCAAGTATACTGGCCACAAACTGAGCTTTGAAGACTTAAATAAGGGAATACCATCAGTTGACAAGGATAAAGCTAGATGATTTCGATCTGAGAAGAATCGGCCTGGAACAACTAGTGGCTTCATGGCGGCTCCATCCCAAACATCTCTAAGTACTTTGTTGCTGGTTGATGACACAAGAGAATTCCAATTACCTGTAATTACAAACAAGCTTTTTTAATAACACTTCTGAATGGATATTGACATTATATTTACAAATACACTAGTCCGATTTTTATCATACTGCAAATGTTTCAGCCACTTCCAGTGGACACTATCAGTTATACAATGAAAATAGCATAGTTCAAATTGTATCGTCATCTTTTGTTATGAAACTGATAATGGCAACTTCTGTGGCTGAAATGTTGGCTTTATTTAATGACAATTGAACCAGTAATTATATAAATCATGATGTAATTCCTAAAGCTATATTGCAAAAAAGTTACCTGAAATAATTGTTCGAAGTGGTTTATGAATGTCCACATGAACTAAATGGGCAATGTCACTTGACTCATGACTGTAACATGAGCAAGTTTTCTCTTTGCATTTCATGCATATTTGTTGAAGGTCATGATCACCTTGAAACTGCTGAAAAAACTTTTTAAATTTGTAAAATGTTTTAGGAAGTAAGTTATCAGGTGGACACAAGATGCCCAATAACTTCAAAAGGTCTTCAATAGCTTGATATGACAGTTTATTATTGATACAATACTGCATAATTGCATACATAGCTCCACATATAGTTATACTTGCTCCAGAGTATAAAGAATTAAGAGTTACCAGTTGTAAATGATGAATTAGTTAGGAAAGTGCTTTCAGAAGAATGATGAGATTGAGCTTCAGATAATGAATAAGATAACTGATCGGAAATTGAAGATGGCAAATCCTGAGTTGAAGGAGAAGAAGAGGAAGTTGAAGATCGAGAAGTATGAGTCGAAGGAGTGGGAGAGGAAGACAAAGATCGAGAAGTATGAGTTGAAGGAGTGGGAGAGGAAGACAAAGATCGAGAAGTATGAGTTGAAGGAGTGGGAGAGGAAGACAAAGATCGACAAGTATGAGTTAAAGGAGTGGGAGAGGAAGACAAAGATCGACAAGTATGAGTTAAAGGAGTGGGAGAGGAAGACAAAGATCGAGAAGTATGAGTTGAAGGAGTGGGAGAGGAAGACAAAGATCGAGAAGTATGAGTTGCAGGAGTTGGAGAGAAAGTTAAAGATTGAAAAGTGTGAATAGAATGAGTAGGAGAAGTGTCCATGGTAGAAGAGGAAGTTGAAGATCTAGAGGTGTGAGTAGAAGGAGTTGGAGAGGAAGTTGAAGTATCCACAGTGGAAGATAAAACCTGAGCTGAAGAAAGCTCTGGACACAAAGGTAAAAATGGAAACATATAGCAAATTAATGCAAATATTCCATTTTATATCAGTTACATGGCCTTATTATCCTGCAGGTTTGAGTTAAGGGCAATTTTATATTTCACACTTAATTAAGTGGGCAAATGTTGGGACAATAGCTATTTTATATTTACAAGATGTTTGTTTGGCAATGTTAGAGTTTGGTTCAACTAAAATGAAGGTTCTTGTCTAAGTTCACTGACAGATAATTAGAACTTCCATTTTTGTCCACTGTTTCAAACAATGTATTCTATGCAGGTCCATAAGCAGGGGAGTTTGGTAAAATACCCCTATTGTAGGAATACCAATTACAAAATAATGGGTAATGTTTTATTTATTTTTTTATTTTTAATACATGCGTAACTGATTGTCCCCAGTGAAAATTCACTATTAACATAATATTGTAGCAAAGCTATAGGGCAAATTCATACTGTTCATGCTGAGGGTTACAAATAATAGAGAAATTGTATTAACAATAAAGAAATATCTACTTCGCAAGGTTATGCTAGAACAGATATCACTAACAAAACTACATTTAAAGGCATAAAAATGAAGTAGTATTCACATTCACCCAGTATTTGTGCCCAAACAAAGCAAATTATAATTTACTTTAGGATCAGAATTATCTCTGCATGGAAGTATAAGATCACTTGTATGAATTTTGTGAAGAATAATAAAAAATAAAACTACAAAGTAGTATAACTATAGCCCATTAAAGTAAAAAAAAAACATCATAAAAGAAAAACATGCATTGGTGTTTGAAAATATCACCATACTTAAAATGAGTTGGCTTACCGTGACTTGTTGCAGCTTTCTTGTGCCTCTATGTTGTCTGTCTAGGAATGGTACTATTAGGTTCTTTAAGGTAAGTTCTATATCTTTTTCTAGATTTTGATTGCACAGTAGCTTTGTCATAATACTTCTTGTAAGCTGATGACTCCATATTGCTTGCTTGATGTTGTTTTGTCTAACTCTAAAACAAACAGTTACTACAAATCCTATCTAGGGGTCACGTGTAAAAAAAATAGCAACTGGAATTAAAATACAGCTGCTGATTGTTATCCATTATTTGGAAGAAGAAAGGGAGAAAGAAATGTCCAGTGCAAAAAGAAACCGTGAATTGTCACGAAAGCTTAAGGATTCTGTAAGTCTAATTCAGGAAGAGTTACAGTTGGATCCAAATGGTAAGTTTATAAAAATCTCTTTGTTATATCAAATCACTTGCAAAATTATTTTGCAGTTACAGTTGTGGTTGAATGTTCACAAACTGGAAAGCAACATAATGTGAAAGTGAAGGATTTGTCACGCGATGATTTGGAGCCACTAATATCTGAAGACTTGGTGGTTAACAAACCTCTAATCTTACAGTACAAAGGGAAACCATGGCCAGTGACATTTTTAAGATACAAACGTAAGTTTAAGCAGTGGGTTGGGAACTAACATTTAATATAGTGTTACAACTAATAGAAAAGACCGTTACTAAAGAGAGTAAGCAACATAAAGGAGAAGGAAGCAGTGAGACAGTGAAGGATAGTATGCTGGAAATCCTAAAAAAGGCAAAGGTATATATTTGAAGTAAGGTATTTTACACCTTTTATCTCTTAATAATTGTTTCAGTATGATGCTGACATTCCTACGTGTATTGAGGATGACTCTGAAGATGAGGAAGAAAGCAGGAAGAGATGTTTATCTACGTCTGATTCTGAGGAAGAAATACCTACAAAGATTACTAGAAAAGTAAGGAAAACTAACTGTCAAATTTTGGTTACTAGCATGTGCAAAATGAAAAAGAAAATATTACAATATATTGAAAATTATCTGGGTATTAGATGCCACAAGGTGAAAATGACATTAAAGAAACTACACTAGATAATTTTGAAAAGGTTAGTTGGACTGTGTTGTGTATTTCTAGGACTTCATATAATATTATGGTGTGTGGGAGGGAGGAATTTATTGGTGGTCATCTTGGAAATATGTGTAAATTTTTTTTCAGAACCCAGAATACTTGCTGGCTTGCATAGTTAAAATAGTTCGTGCAAAAGACGAAGTTAAGAATTGGCGAACAAGTAAAGCAAGTTTGACACCCATAGGGATAAGTAATCAAGACTTGAGATGTTTATTTATTGACTCTCAGTGTGCACAAATGGGTTATAGTAGTCGTCTGTTTGTCTGTCTGTCACACTCTGAATTTGGAAATTATTGACAATTAGCCGCTGTTGGTAGTATGAACTTATAATGATTTTTTTTTGTGCTACTTTTTCAAATTTTTAGCTGATTTTTGAGAAAACACTAAGCTGTCAGCTCAGCATAGCGGTACTAGCTTTTGTGGGTAATACCCCCTATTGGCACATGAGTGAATAATTTGTTGCTGCCGAGTATAGTCTTGCGTTATGTAGACAGGAAGTTTCACAATGAAAATATAAATCGGTGAATGTCTCTGGCCTGTTTAACTTCTTTGCTTATGAAGACAGCGTTTACACCTATGTTTTAATTGTTCAAGCTATATTGATACTTTATTAGAATACCAATAAATTATTCTTTTGATCTGAGATGATTTGTAATGACTTGGCTAGTGTATATGTAGTAGAACTGGGTCTCACCTTTGGTGTTTCATTTATTTATTTTATTTTATTTATTATTTTATTTATTTATTTATTTTTTTTGCTTGTGCAATTTTTTTTTTCTTCTTCCTTGTTTCCACTTGAGTAAGTTAGACTAGTGATGTGCTTGAGCACAAATGGCGAGCGAGCCTAAATACTATACTTTATATGAATGATTTTGACTTCTAACACTGAAGCTACTGAAAATAAGGCCCAGTTTTTAAATTTCGCATACACGGTAAAGGGATTTCAGTGCCATAGTAACAACTCTCTGCAACTGCTTGAATTGAAGGAAAAAAACAACAACAAAACAATACACGTTATTTAAGTTTTCTTTGTGATATTCTTTACCTAAGTAGTGGTTGTAACACACAATGCTTTGACACAACTGGACAGACTTACCTTCGCGGTAGTCTAGTGGACAATGTATTTTCAAGTAAATACTGTTGCACACGGCTTATAACCATGACAAAGAGCGCATTGGCTTACCACCGCCACTAACTCGAATAGAAATGGAAGTCCCTTAAGTTTTCAAGTTTTAACTACACCCGCAAAAGAATTCAAAACAGTAAACAATTCAATTTCTAGGGTGATACGGGTACTGATCGATAAACCAGAGGATTCTGTTTAGTGCAATTTGGGACGGGATCGAACACATAACTAACACAAAATCGCGAGGGTCAAAGTACAAAATGACATACATACGTCCAAACATATATATAAATAAATAAACACACATTCCCGATTGTGTTAGCCCTGTCAGTGTCTTGCTCGCTACGCTCGCTCGCCAATAAAGCATTCCCATGCTCTGCATAGTGAATGCTATCCTTGGCAGACCTGTGCACTTTAAATTTTGTTTACTTTGTCAACCAACAACACATAGGTGACTGTGAGACTCGCTGTAAGACTGCACTACTTTTCTAGCGCTGTTACATGGCAAGTACAGTTTGGCCACTTCAACTTCTACCAACTTATCTCTGAAAAAAAGACTACTGTGGCACCATTAAATGGCAAAGTTCTTTTTGGCCTCAGATAAAAATTATTATTTAGAATATAATAATACATATATCATTAAAATATAGCTGGCCATTTGTGGTGAGCGCACTACTAGTTATTGGCGAGCAAATGAAGCAAGCTAGACTCTATACAGTGGTAATGAATTAAGAATCAGGGATGTGTGATGGTTTAGATATGTGTGGGCATGTGTATGAAGTGTTGCAAGTTACGGCTACTGCTAAGCTAAAGAATAGCACAAAGTAAACATTTAACTAACAAATATGTATGTATGTATGAATGTATGTATGTATGTATTAGCTGCCTTTACAAAGCTTTTTTCTGCTACTAAATCAGTGAGCATGTCTAAGTATAGGAACGTTGCTGTTGTTTTGTTTTGTTTTAAATTCAAACAGTTGCGGCAAGTGGAAGTCCCTTTACCATATATGCATAATTTTTAAAAAGTTTTTTTTTTTTTTGTTTTGTTTTTTTTTTTGTTTTTTTTGTTTGTTTGTTTTTAGTAGCTGGAGTGTTAGAAGTTAAAATTAATCTTATAACAACTCCGTAGTTTTATTAAACCTAACTAGGGAGGCTCACTCACCATTTGTGCTCAAGCACACCACTAGTTATTATTGAAAAATATGAATGCATGAGCTTAGAATATCCTTCAACTGGTGGTAGCTATAGGTCTACAATCCTGTATGTAAATAATCTTCCAAGTGAAAGCACCAGGGGGATATTATGATCAGTTCTCTCATCTGTGGCCATCTAAGCCTTTTTGAAAGTTTCTGACGACCGGTGTGGTAATATGATGATTATACCAATTTTTTTCCTTCTTTTTCTGTAAAGACGATCAGGAAGAGGTGTATTTTAAAAACTGGTTGAGTCGAAACTATCCGGTGATATACAAAAAATAGTATCGTAGTCCGAATAAGAAATACTAAAAGTTATAACTAAATGTTTATAAATATTGCTATCCTAAATTCAGTCACAGCGCTACTACAGGGGTTCCTGCAAAATGCAGGGTGTATTCTTTTTCTAGTTTCTAAATTCTTAACTTCAAAATTTTGTACAAAGAAATATTTGCCAGCACTTAATACTTGTCGCTCTACTATGACCACCCTCAGCAGTAAATAGAATAGACTAGTGGCTATGATGTTGAGTGTTGTATATGCATTTTTTCCAAGGTGACACTTATTTGCCATAAGGCAGATGCACATTACTAGTGTTGATAAATTCCTATTTTCATTTAGTGGGTAAGGCAGCCATGGCTAGAAGTCCTGCTGATTTTTGTTCAGCAGCTAGTAAGGCATACTGGAAACTTGATAATGATGGCAAACAACAGCTTGTGGATAAACAAGAAACAGAGACTAAACAAGTCACTTCAGTGGATATCAGAAAGGCTGCAGCTAAAATATTCAAAAAGGTGGAGAGTCAGGTTTGTTATATATATATGTAGTGTGTATATAAATATTTTGTTTGACTTGCTATATGTGAACTGTAGCTGAACATGCTCAGTGAATTAAACTACAGAGGATCGGTGTCTGCATTTTTCGAAGAGGATATGCTAGTATCTTATACTGAAAGCTGTGAAACTTGTGTTAGGCATTCCTTTTTAGATTATATGCGCTCCATAATTTTAGCTGGTAAGTTTTGCCATTTCGTTTTCTCCCACTGGTTTATATTTTTGTATTTAGGCGGGGGACCACCTTCAATTCCAATAACTACTTCAGAATTGGCCATGTCAGATAGTTCTAATGTTCCAACCAAGTCTACAGTTTTGATTAATCCTTAATCCTATTGTCAAGTCTGCCGTTCCTATCCAGTCTGCCGTTCCTATCAAGTCTTCCGTTCCTGTCAAGTCTGCTGCCGTTCCTGTCAAGTCTGCCATTCCTGTCAAGTCTACCGTTCCTGTCAAGTCTGCCGTTCCTGTCAAGTCTACCGTTCCTGTCAAGTCTGCCGTTCCTGTCAAGTCTACCGTTCCTGTCAAGTCTGCTGTTCCTGTCAAGTCTGCCGTTCCTGTCAAGTCTTCCATTCCTGTCAAGTCTACCGTTCCTGTCAAGTCTGCCGTTCCTATCAAGTTTTCCGTTCCTATCCAGTCTGCCGTTCCTATCCAGTCTGCCGTTCTTATCAAGTCTTCCGTTCCTGTCAAGTCTGCTGCCGTTCCTGTCAAGTCTGCCGTTCCTGTCAAGTTTTCCGTTCCTATCCAGTCTGCCGTTCCTATCCAGTCTGCCGTTCCTGTCAAGTCTGCCGTTCCTGTCAAGTCTGCCGTTCCTGTCAAGTCTACCGTTCCTGTCAAGTCTGCTGTTCCTGTCAAGTCTGCCATTCCTGTCAAGTCTGCCGTTCCTGTCAAGTCTACCGTTCCTGTCAAGTCTACCGTTCCTGTCAAGTCTACCGTTCCTATCAAGTCTGTCGTTCCTATCAAGTTTTCCGTTCCTATCCAGTCTGCCGTTCCTATCCAGTCTGCCGTTCCTATCAAGTCTTCCGTTCCTGTCAAGTCTGCTGCCGTTCCTGTCAAGTCTGCCGTTCCTGTCAAGTCTGCCGTTCCTATCAAGTTTTCCGTTCCTATTCAGTCTGCCGTTCCTATCCAGTCTGCCGTTCCTATCAAGTCTTCCGTTCCTGTCAAGTCTGCTGCCGTTCCTGTCAAGTCTGCCATTCCTGTCAAGTCTGCCGTTCCTGTCAAGTCTACCGTTCCTGTCAAGTCTACCGTTCCTGTCAAGTCTTCCGTTCCTGTCAAGTCTGCTGCCGTTCCTGTCAAGTCTACCATTCCTGTCAAGTCTACCGTTCCTGTCAAGTCTGCCGTTCCTGTCAAGTCTACTGTTCCTGTCAAGTCTGCTGTTCCTGTCAAGTCTGCCGTTCCTGTCAAGTCTTCCATTCCTGTCAAGTCTGCCGTTCCTGTCAAGTCTACCGTTCCTGTCAAGTCTACCGTTCCTATCAAGTCTGTCGTTCCTATCAAGTTTTCCGTTCCTATCCAGTCTGCCGTTCCTATCCAGTCTGCCGTTCCTATCAAGTCTTCCGTTCCTGTTAAGTCTGCTGCCGTTCCTGTCAAGTCTGCCATTCCTGTCAAGTCTGCCGTTCCTGTCAAGTCTACCGTTCCTGTCAAGTCTACCGTTCCTGTCAAGTCTTCCGTTCCTATCAAGTCTGTCGTTCCTATCAAGTTTTCCGTTCCTATCCAGTCTGCCGTTCTTATCCAGTCTGCCGTTCCTATCAAGTCTACCGTTCCTGTCAAGTCTGCCGTTCCTGTCAAGTCTACCGTTCCTGTCAAGTCTGCCGTTCCTGTCAAGTCTACCGTTCCTGTCAAGTCTGCCGTTCCTGTCAAGTCTGCCGTTCCTGTCAAGTCTTCCATTCCTGTCAAGTCTGCCGTTCCTATCAAGTCTGCCGTTCCTGTCAAGTCTACCGTTCCTGTCAAGTCTACCGTTCCTGTCAAGTCTTCCGTTCCTATCAAGTCTGTCGTTCCTATCAAGTTTTCCGTTCCTATCCAGTCTGCCGTTCCTATCCAGTCTGCCGTTCCTATCAAGTCTTCCGTTCCTGTCAAGTCTGCTGCCGTTCCTGTCAAGTCTGCCATTCCTGTCAAGTCTGCCGTTCCTGTCAAGTCTACCGTTCCTGTCAAGTCTACCGTTCCTGTCAAGTCTTCCGTTCCTATCAAGTCTGTCGTTCCTATCAAGTTTTCCGTTCCTATCCAGTCTGCCGTTCATCCAGTCTGCCGTTCCTATCAAGCCGTTCCTGTCAAGTCTGCCGTTCCTGTCAAGTCTACCGTTCCTGTCAAGTCTACCATTCCTGTCAAGTTTTCCATTCCTATCCAGTCTGCCGTTCCTATCCAGTCTGCCGTTCCTATCAAGTCTACCGTTCCTGTCAAGTCTGCCGTTCCTATCAAGTTTTTTGTTCCTATCCAGTCTGCCGTTCCTATCCAGTCTGCCGTTCCTATCAAGTCTTCCGTTCCTGTCAAGTCTGCCGTTCCTGTCAAGTCTGCCGTTCCTGTCAAGTCTGCCGTTCCTGTCGAGTCTGCCGTTACTGTCGAGTCTGGTGATCCTATCAAGTCTACCATTCCAATTAATGCTTCCTTTCCTACACTTGTTACAGCCACCTCTTCAGCTGGACCTGAGTTATTGGATACTGCTGGTCCACTTGTGACGGCGACTTCTGAATTTTGGATATCTGAGTTGGGTTTATTTGTGAATGACTTTTTGATTTTGCAGTCTTCAGGCTGGCTAAATGACAACATTATTCAGGCGGCTCAGTCAATTCTTAAAAAAGAATATGGTGACAACATCAGTGGCTGGCAATCCCCACAACTTAGTAAGCGCACTGAATTGTTTAAAAAGATATATAGTAGAGGACCTTTTATTCAAATTCTGCATGTGAACAATTCTCACTGGATTGTGGTGTCCAATATATGCCCTTCAAACATGGTAGCAACAACGTCTACATATACGACAGTTTGACTTCTAAGCCTCCAAGATATAGCTTGATTAATACCACATGTTCATTTTTCAAGTGTGAATGGGATTCTATACACTTTGATGTGGTGAATGTACAAAGACAGTCAAACCATTATGATTGTGGTCTATTTGCAATTGCGTACGCAGTGGAACTGGCACATGGCAAAGATCCGGCAAAATATGATTGGGACAGTTCCTTATTTAGGAAAGACCTTATAAGTTGCTTTAAGAAGAAGATTGACTGCTTTCCTAAGAGTAAAACAAGAACTGTGCGACTTGGACAAAGGATTTTAAAGTCTAAGAAGATTCACTTGTTTTGTGAATGCCGAATGCCAATGGACGAATCTAAAGCAACGATTCGGTGTTGTTCTTGCAAGAAGTCGTTTCATACTGATTGTATGTCATTAAAAACGTGTTTCGAACAATGGATTTGTATGAAGTGTTTGGAAATATTGACTCCACCTCAATATTAGCTATTTCCACTAGTGCAGTTTTGTTTTCATGAGATGGCATTGCATATTATTAAGTGTTATGATTGGATGGGTGTGTTTAATTGAGGCCAAATAAATAATAACAGTTAATAAAAAGAATGAAACTTGATGAGTGGTGGCTTGAGATCAAAATAATAAATAATAGTGCCTTTTGTATCTTCACCATTAGCTAAAATTCCAGGTTTCCCTAATTGACTGTGTGGTATTGTTGCTTGTATGGAGGAAGGTGATCAGCTGTCTGCTGAACCAAGTAAACTATTATTAAGAGCTGCTTGTACATCATAGAAAGCTGTGAAGGATCTCGAGTCTTGACCAGAAAAGTCTACAGGGGCGTAGCAAGCATAATTGAGGTGGTCCGGCCAGGAAGTGGGTGTGGTTTATTGTAGGTGTAACAGGAAGTGGGCGTGCTTTCTTTTTTATTGTTTCTAGAAAATCTCCTATATGATACTGTCGTCATAATTCATAATTTATCAAACATACAAGTTATGCCCATTTCAAAAAAGCATTATAATCAAGACAAAATTTAATTTAATTTAACTACATACATAGATGAAAGACAATGGAATAAATTAAAATTTTGAAAAAATTGTTGACCTATGGGCAGAATCCTGTACAAAATCATTTAACACAGATTTCAAGTCCAGTTTATCAGTTTTGTCACTATGGACATGAAGTAGCATTAAATTCTCTTGTCCCGTAGTAGAGCGCAGATAGCTCTTAACTCGCCGCAAAGCACTAAAGGACCTCTCTGATGTAGCATTTGTCGCTGGCATTACCAGAACTAGCTGCATTAAACGAGACACCTGAGAAATCAGTCCTGCCTGACAACTAGAAAGGGAGGAAAAATACTTCTTCAGATCAAAAATTGTTGCTGTGGACACCTCATCCAAGCAATTTTTCTGAAAATGTACAGAAAATGTTTGTAACTGAGTATGCAACAGATTTCTATCAAAATCATCCTTGTAAAATGCACATACTTCATTCAAAGTGTCTTCGAAATCTTCACCCTTGCAGGATTTCATCAAAAGAGTCTCCAATGATGAATATATTTTATATCCTGGCTGGTCAAATCGATTGAGGATACAGTTTATAATCAGATCAAGGGCTTCAAAGTAATGCTGTTTGAAATAATCCTTAGGTGATTCATGAGCATGCTCATCTAAGGATCCTTCTTCATACCGCCTTGGTCGCTTTCTTTGTCGAGGTAACTCTGGTTCAGAAATTTCATGATCTTCAACAAATCGGTTAACTTTAACCCAAAAAGAGTCAAATGATTCATCACTACGAATTCTCTTCAAAGTTTGAACCGTCATAAGTGCAACTTGCTGACCTTCAGCTGCAGACATAGACTTGTGCTGAAGGGTACTGCTAAGATTATCAGCATGTCTGAGGATCATTTCTCCAAGTATTGCTCCAAAAATAAAACTGAATGTTTTCATCTGGGCTGAGACACCTCTTATCCTTGCTTTTGATTTGGTATCCTTGGTAACTAGAACAGCCTCTTCCCATGTACATTGTAACACTTCATAATTACTAATAATACTAGAAAGGGAATTTGCTTTTACAGTCCATCGTGTTGGACAGAGGATTCTAATTCCTGGTGTAGAATTAGGAGGCATGTCTTCTTTCAACCTACGAAATATCTCATCTCTGCGAGGAGAATATTTGATCAGCTTCGTAATTTCATAAGTGGTGTCTAGAGCATATTTAGATTCCTTTAGAGTGTCACTAGCTGCTAAATTAAGTGAATGGCCATAACAATGAGTATACACAGCTCTAGGCTCCAATTCCCTAATCTGTGTTGCAACACCACCTTTACTACCCTTCATTGCACTAGCACCATCATAGCATTGGCCTCGAATTCTGTTGATGCTTAAATTCATTCTAACCATTACATCCTTTATCATACTAACAAGAGTTGCAGAGTTAATGGATGGAACATTATATACACCAATGAACTCTTCATACACCTGGAAATCTTCTGCAACCCAGCGAATTACAATAGTTGACTGCTCCCTGTTTGATATGTCAGTAGTTTCATCTACCATAATACATATAAAAGGTGAGTTCTGGAGATCAGAAGCTATATCTCTCAAAACTTTTATACCAAGGGTCTTTATCATCTCATTTTGAATCTCAGGGCTGGTATAGACATTTTCTTTTCTTTTCAGCCACTCTGCTAGATTTGAATCTTCTTCTGCCTTCATTAACAGCAATTGTTGAAAATTGCCATCAAATCCATCACCACCCCCTCTCAGAGCCAGACCCTGCCGACATAAAAACTTGATGGACTTAATAATGGAAAGCAAAGCATCCCTGTTTTTTTTCTTCTGAATTGCATTCTGTTGTGACAAAAGCTCGCCAATGTTCTTTGTTGTTTGAGGAAGAACAATCATTACCTCCACAGATTCCTTGTGGCATGCACTTTTCTCATGCTTTTTGAAAGCAATGGTGCCATCCTTCCAATTACAAAACCCTCTAGATACCTGATAGTTTTAAATATAATAACAATCAAATATTTTTTAGCAACTTGCTTCTTTTTTATACCAACATGATAAAATTAATGATATTTTTTAGTGAACTTACAAAGGCAGGGTCGGCATTAGCAGACTTCAGACGCTTCTCCATAAAACAGACGAGGCAAGTGTGACAGTACACCACATCTTTCGACTCGTCGTAATGAAGAAAAGACCACTGTTTAAACCAAGCGTGCTGAAAGCTACGAAGCACAGGTACCTTCTTCCCAAAGGATCGCTTCGGGAATGAGAACGAAGCAGGTGGTTGATGGGGCGTACTTGGAATGACTGGCTCCATTTCTTAAGAAAAGCAGCGGTAGCTCCGCTTTTAGGACATGTGCCACGTTTTAACAGCATGACGCAATTGTGGGCGTGGCCGCATGCCAAATAGTGGTCCGGCCAAAACCGGACCGGCCGTACCGCTTGCTACGCCTATGGAGTCTAGTAAGATCTACCTGACACACTGCACCAGCGAGTAACCCCTTAATGTTATGAGATAGCTATATGCCATATAAATGATTCTGAATAGCTAGCAGCTTTTGTTAAGTTCTTATTTGTGGTTTATAGGAGCTACTTGACTTTGGCATTTTCCCTATGATGCTTCTCAATTGCAGTTCAGTCTATTGTTTCAAGGCGCTATAATGAATTAAATAATTTTAGCAAAATGAAATGGTGAAAAATGATTAAACATACAAACTAGTCACAATCCGATAAATCACTATCACTACTAAAGTCATCAAGAATCAATGGTGACAACGGTGCAGAGTTTTCCATTAACTCCTCGGTTATGTGGCCTTGCTTTCATTTCTGTTTGATGTTCACTAATAAACAATGCAATAGCTCCATCTTCCCCCTGCTCTGTGAATCCAGCTGCAAGTCTAATTGACTGATCTCACACGACACAATGGTCTTCAGGTCTTCGTAATACGCTACTACATTCTTAACATCCTCTCTCAGCAACGTAATTTCTTCACAACTTCGCTTCAAATTTAAATAGGCTTGAATAATTTCTTGCCTCTCTTCCACCTTTGTGCCCATAGCTTGCACACCCATTAACTGCAGCCTCAACTGTAATTTAGAAGGATCCAGTGCCTCTGCTGTCAAAATGTTCTCTTCTGGACATTCCTGAGTGGCATTGTATTCTGCTACTAGACACTGAACTCCGCGAGTCTCCTTGGTGATCTGTGTACACAGTCGCTTAGATATTTTTTGACCATCTGCACCACACAAACACGCACGCACACACAAATATATGGACACACATACATACAAATGAATTCAATTGGAAATATTATGTGGCATGAATTGTCAATACATCCACTATGCAATGATACTTCACCAATTTTAAGCACACTCAGTTGCTTAATTCCTTTCTATCATAGTATATATATATTCCACCCACCTTTAGATACATGATATGACTGTGAAATAACTCACTATATTTTTCACTGTACTGCCAAGCTCATTACCCTTGTAGATAGCATCAACTGGCCAAAATAGCCACTTCCTCTGATGTAGCTACTCAACTGGATTAGAGCAGCTCCTAAAATATCAACAGGGGGTGTGGGTAGCTCCTATGACCAACTTTATCCTTTATCACCTGACTGTGAGTTACCAGTCCTAGTACTAACTACAGCAGTGAAGATATATAGCATGGAATAAACCACTTATTACACTCCAGCAGAGTGATATGGCTAGATATTTGACTATGAGGCTTTATTTTCACTCGCCTCTATGTGAAAATAAAGCCTGGGAGTGAAATATCTAGCATATCACTCTGACGGTGTAATAAGTGGTTATTCCATGCTAGATATCTTCACTGCATGTAGTTAGTAATAGAGGATGGGTAACTCACTGGTAAAGTTGGTTGTAGGGGCTAACCACCCACCGGGTAGGCGTGAAATAACAGCGTGTATTTCACAGGTCATGTACCTATAGATATCATTGTGAAGATATCTAGGGTGGAATATATATATCCATAGATGTCCAGAAATGCTCCATCCCATCATACAGTCCCACTACAGATGCATGTGTGTCCTACTGTCCACCCACTGTCCCCATGGGACAATGGGACATTCCATGGGATGTCCAATTGTCCCTCATACCGATACTCCCACTGTTCATTCCATTCCACGATTCCATGAAAGTATTGTCACAATAAACACTAAGAGTTAAGATAGAGTGTACACACGAAGTGCATGGCACTCTGACTCAAGTACTATATATATGTGACCGTCTACAGGAAAACCGGGCACAACGCGGCACCCTTCGAAAAAAATTTTTGTTGCACTTACAGAGTTGTCGACATCCAGATATTGAGCTCTCCAAGTTTTATCATCGTAGCTTAAGTCGTTCCAACTGTAATAGACCTAACCGTTCCTTTCCATCGGCTTGAAACAATACATTTTAAAGAAATCGATCAATCTTTTCTCGATATTTACGCACGCCGCGTTGTGCCCGGTTTTCCTGTAGACGGTCACATATATATATATACTGTATATATATATTTTTTCAAATTGGTTACTGTCATCATTTAAAATAAGGAAAAAGAAAATGACCCTTACTTAAAGAGTATACCACACTATCAATTATTACATGCCTGAATATTTAGACTTCAGCTTGAGTAGAAAAGATCATCCCTGACTGCTCCGCCACAACTGTAACACAAGTTTTTCATTTTTGCTCCCTCGCAATAAACGCTCATGGGAGGGTAGCCATCTTTCAAAGCGACGCTCTCTTTCCACTTCAGAGGTAATCTCATCTAACCTCCTATAAATCAAGGTTAAACTGCAACACTGTCCAATGCATAATTAGTGGTAACTGACTGTGAAAATTGTTCCATGACACATGCTTCATGATTTCCAGACCTTAGTTGACACCTACAATAACATGAACTGAAACAGTAGCAATAATGTATACACATTACCTGACCTTATGGAATAATATAACTGCAAATTTTGAAAGTACAAAAGTTTCCACTGTGGGACAGCTATAAATAAATAAACAAATAAATAAATACATAATTAATACTACAAAAAAAATAAAATATATATATATATATATATATATATATATTACAGAATCATGCTCTGCAGCATTTTGAAATCAAGAAAATTGGACAGTTTGTTTGCTTCTTCAGGTTTCAACAATTGCTACATTATAAAACTGTTAGATTAGGATACATTAATCGGCAACATTTTGGAATCCTACAAGGCCCCGAGTATCATCTTTACTAGGTCAAGCATTACACTCAGGTTCCTAAATTCACCCAAATATAACATATAATGTTGTAGAAGGTAACTCTACAGTTATATGTTCAATGTAATTGCTCTCTCCACAATATATACATTTGCTAATATTTAATTAATATTATTGTGTACTGAATCAGCCTATGGAGTGCCTTTATGTAGAAAATGTATTGAATTGGAAAGCATCATACGCCCACAATATTCCGCAGTAAAGGGGAAGTCCGGAGTTATTGCGTTGGGTTGTTGTGTTCCCCCTTAGCTTCATTTTTATGCTTATTGCGTCCCTTGAGGTTCTGCTAATTATATATTACCATTCTGTGCCATTACATTAATTTGGTTAAATAAAATAGCTTCATATGAATGCAGAGACTTTTTACTACTAGCTTTGAGAGTTCTCGGTTCATACAGACTACCGCTTGCACTCCGCGAGAAATCTGTCCAATTCTTTGGGCGAAATATTCTCAATTTTTCACTTTTCATTTATCCCTTCGCACAAAACGATAGCTACCACATTCTCAAGTCGGGTAACGTTTTATTTTGAGTATTACAATTTTTTTGCTCTTCTAAAAACTTCCATAATTTCTCTTTGTCAAGACTAACTGATTGTTCACTCTCAATGCTACAAGATGGCGGTACTTCTTGCCTTTCACATTCCCTTTCTACTCCACCTCGATTATTAGAGAAAAGATTTTCAATGACTTCATCAGAAAAAAAAATCGAAAGACTTCTTGGCAGCATCCATTACATTAGCCACTCGGTTTCTATGCCATTTAAAAATAGATTAATCATTGGATGCCGCGTGACTATCACCCGTCTGTCAGTGGCATTCACGCTCATGCCTGTGGCACTCGTGTAAATGCTAGCTGACAGACTAATGATATTCTGCGGTATTCAATGATTAATCTATACATATTGTTTAACTTACCTGACAGGATACTGTTGGAATCGCTAGAAAAGACCATAGTTTCATCCTCGATCCACTGTTCAATTGTGGCTGCACTCTCTAAAATCATAGCATAGACATGTAGACATACATGAACATGTGACCACATATCATAATCTATATAATAATACACATGTGTATCAGATGATGACAGTAACTGAGAGTGTGTGTTCATGAATAATTCGTGAGCTTAGCAGAGTTGGTAAAGCATGGTCACTTCTTAAATGGGAAAATCATTAAGCTACCTGCTCTGAGGAAAAAAAGCATAGACAGAGGAAAAAAATGTCCAAGTCGGAACAACTCAAACTTGCATCGATCAGCATTGTTGTCCCGCACACTTATCATTAAACCGTCCGGAACTTTCAGCTCAAAGACTTCCTAGAGTGCTTTTTTAACCTATTGCATCCAATTCTTTCTATTTTCATTTTTCCCCTAGGTCTTTCTCTGTCCATCCTCTATAAACACTGAACACCAGGTATCTGTATCCGTAAACATTTCATTTGCTGAACAGAGTTGGGAAAGAGTATAAGCCTATAGTAGCTATTTAAAATCCTAGTGGATTCCAACACAGATCATTCCTTTGTGTGTGCGTGAATATGTGTGCTGGATGTAGGATGTATTTTAGGGGGAGGGGGAATTCCCTTCTCCTCTGTCTGTTTCTCCTACTCTCCAGTATCTCTGACCTTTCTGTGTATCTTCTTCATTGAAGTAGTTACATTGGTCAGCCTTTTCTCACCTGATTCTATTTTTCTTGACCCTTACGTTCTCCTGCTTCTCTGCCTTTCTTCTACAAATTTAGTTTGGATGCAATAATGTTCCAATGCAACACTAAGAACATCTATTCTATGTGATGGACGCATTTCCTTTGTCATTCGATTAAACCCACGCAAATAAGACCACAACCTCTCCATTCCTTCCCCATCACTGAGTCCAATACCATCACATCTTCTGGGACCATATATAATCTGTGACAATTACAACAAATGAGGGTTTTATGATCTTTCTGCAGCAGTTGGTACTACAAGTGTATATACTGAATTTTGCTTACAATGTATTTTGATCTTAATATTTTAGAAAAACCTTGCAACAAAATAATTTAACCTATTCAAGTTCAATCACAGTTCATTAACAAACCTGACATGAGAGCTTATGCCTGTAACAATGGAATGTAGGAAGACACAAATAAACCTTTCTTAAAACATCTGTCATGCCTCGTTTCTAAACAATACACACCTCTTATTATTAATATTGATTACTTGCACCAAACTTACTTGCAGATGGCTGGAAAGGGTACATGCAATGTCATACATAATATACATTTCTGATGTTTGCTTTAACCGCATTTCATCCAGAATTTCTTGCAAGATATAAATACTGTATGCCAACCTACATATATCTCAGCAATAATAATACATAGCTAAATCTATTAGTGCTCATAAACTAACCGTTCCGTGTTTGAGGTTGATGAATTTTCCTGGAAATTCATGTCTACAGCTAGCAGTAGCCAAAAACAGCTGTTTCATCAAGTGCTTTATATCTGCGAGCACTTCTTAAAGCATTGCCAGCAAGGAAATTACTGCAAATCTAGCATTAATAATAATAGTAGTAGTATACAGTGTCTTCCCTCCAATACTTAGATCTAAATATGTCTGCTTGCAAACAATGGAAAATGGTGCATGATAAATATTTCAATTCTACAAAGCAATGAACTATAGCTCAATCTAATTTGCATAAAATTGTGACAATAAAAAAAATACACACACAAAAATACACACATACACATTAGTGTTCAACCATGTTGGACCAATGTTTGCTGGCCAATGATAATAACGATGAATAAATAAACCTAATAAGCATCCATGCCCATGTTAAAGTGAAACCAACTCACTTGTGAATGTGATTTGACTTCTTCATTATCAGCAAGAAATTGGTCTACTAAGGATTGATCTTTAAAAAAGATATCTTTCAGCAAGGGCTCCCTATGACTCTTTCCAGCAGCCTTCTTCCGAGGCAGCCCAAAATGGCCATCCATACATCTTATGACTTTACCGCCCCTCTAATAGAATGATCAAACCGACTGACATGTACGCAGAACAGAAGCCAAAAATAGTAATAATTATTAGTTACCTGTGGACAAGCCGGACAAACATTTCCAGAGTTCAAGTTGCTGCATGCAAAAGTCATATTTCTTAGCTGATGTTTGAGATATCTAAGCCAAAACTCGCATAAACTACTAGTACATAAAACATAAAAATTACATACTTGAATTCCTCAAAGGAATTAATGAGAGCCGAATATAAATCTCGTTTCTACATAATAACAATTTCATACATAAATGATAAAACATTTTATATAGGCAGATACTACGGCTCCTAATGTTCTGCCTCCTGTGCAGCTGTGAATGTTGTCAAGTAACTAACCCCCCCCCCTCCCACCACCAATTTTTAGATGCTCAGGGGCTACGCCCAATCAGAGGTTTTCCCTCACACATGCCCCTAAAAGCTCAGCAAATTATACCCGCCCCCCCCCCCAAACACACACACATACAAAACCCATTAGTGGGTGGAGATTCCCAGAAATATCATTCAAAATAAAATTCTAAGGACACAAATTAAATTTAGCACATGCTGACACTCACCTTAATTATCTGAATTGGGCATCTCAACCTCAAACTTTTGCAAAAATCCTTGAGAGATACATGTGCCTCTAACAGTAACGCCTCAGCCCAATTTAGAAGGTCAAAAGCAAACGCATACCGTGGATTGACAGGAGTGGCAGGCCACAGTTCAGCTCTAGCGAGAGTAATGGCTAATGCTTCACAGCTACAGTAGACAAACTGTATGATGTGTTCCATCCCTATAATTGATTTAATAAATTTGTGAAGTCCTAAAATATATGGTAAACATACCATTCCCATCAATGCATAAATTTTTGACTCTTTCTTCGTGGAGCAAATATGATCTGGTCTGACATCAACGTTAAGTTCTCCTCTTGAAAATGGCACAAAGTGACCATTCTATGATAAATCACATGATAATAATTTTCTCATTCAATAAAAATGGTGATTTACCTCCCACTTTTCCGCCACATGTAAAAAGTTCACTTTAGCATGAGTCTCTTTGAAGCAATTGATGCAGTAGTAGCTTATAGGACCACACTGCTTGCACCTAAGTGAAGATTCCAAGTTGCATAAAACACAAACTTGATGCAACGGCATGGCTGCTGCTTCTACAACTGCATTAAGTAGTGCCAGCCTTACTTTTTCCCACCCCACCACAGCAGATTTGCTTTCAATTGCAAATGTTGTAGGCTCAGATGAACGTGTACCTGGCCCACTCACAGTCACAGGTGGAGATAAATTAGCTTCTTCAAACTGTGACAGCCCACTAGTTACTCTAGCAGTAGATGTAGAAGTCTCAATTTCAGCAGCATCTCCCTTGTAGAGATATTCCACTTTCCTCTTACCCCTAGTAGGCCTCTTAGTGAGTCTGATAGCAGGAAAAGAAATGTTCTTGGTCTTAGACTTAGACGCCATTGAAAATGGAAACAATGCTGCTATAGCCAAGCCTACTTCCTAGGTGTGTGTAGTGTGGGCGTGGTGGGGAGAGCGTGACGACGCGCGCTCTGTACCTGGCTGAGTGCCAACTATAGTGCCACTAATTTCCCTTACTAAATAAGGGAAAAGTACCTGAACCGGGTGGAATATTAGTCTCACCCGAGGCAGAGCGTATAATACTGGCGGCGGTGCATATTGACAACTCTGTATGCGACCCTTTCCCTTTCTGTATTTTTGCGTATATTTTGTTAGAGCTAGGGAATACGGCTGTTGAACTGGTATCAAGATGTCAGCGGAGGGGCAGGAAGTCCGAAAAACTATTTCACTAAAACTACGGGACCAGCCAGCCTCAGAGGTTGAAGTAGCAAAAGAAACTGGTAGGAGATTTTAATACACCTAGTAGTGAAATCTAATATACAATAATTAGTCAGTTTCTGGTTAAAGAAAGAACATCGACCAACTCTAGTTATTTTTGTTTGTTTGTTTTACTACTCCTGTTGACCTTCACAGTAGCCCAATGGGCTAGTAGTCTCACAAGCCAGACCCTTTACCTGAAAGAAAGGATCTGGTCAAGTTCACATGTACGTTTGGTCTTGCCCAGTCAGCATAACTGTAACCGTGTAGGGAACAAAGTTTTGATTACACGATTTGTGATCCAGGCTATATTAGCACACTGAAATTCACATAATTGTTGCACACGGTATGGGAGATATACTTCACACTCTTTCATCATCAGCTCATACTGAGGAACTACAGTTGCTACCTACCTAATAGTTTCATCATAGTTAATGAATTTTGTCAAGTGTACTACTCCATAATAGCTGACTTACGGAACTATTTGGAAGCTAATTCAATGCTGCTTGATCTTGTATTCGTACTTCCATTGGTGTTCCAGGAGCAAACCTTAATTTAGACAGCAGTTTATTGGCTTCATTTCTGTGTTCTAATAAAATAGTTTAGCTGACGTTCTATACGGAAAATTTGCGTGCAAACAGCTTAGTTTATAGTTTATTGGCAAGCGAGTGAGACACTATCAGGTGTAACTCCATTGAAAATCGTGGATATTTGTTTATATATTATATGTTTGGATGTACGCAAGTCTATTTTGTACTTTGACCCTGGCATTTTTGTGTTAGTTCGGGGGTCGACCCCGTCCCATACTTCACTGAACAGAATCCTCTCGTTTATCGATCATTACCCGTATCATCCTAGAAATTGAATGGTTTATCGATTTGAATTCTTTTGTGGGTGCAGTTAAAGCTTGAAAACCTAACGGAGTTCCATTTCTATTCGAGTTAGTGGCTGTGGTAATTCAATGCGCTCATTGTCATGGTTATAAGCCGTACGCGACAGTATTTACTTCAAAATTCATTGTCCACTAGACTAACCGCGTAGGTAAGTCTTGTGTAGGTATGTCCAGTTGTGTGAAAGTATTTAGGGTTACAGCTCTACTTATAGCTAAAGAATATCACAAAAAAAAACTTTACATAATGTGTATTGTTATGTTGCTGGTTTTTTTTTTGTTGTTGTTGTTTTTCAATTCAAACAGTTGCGGTTAGTGGTTGCTATGGCTTTTAAATCCTTTACTGTATAAACGTAATTCAGAAATTCTACATTATTTTTAGTAATTTTAGTGTTAGAAGTTAAAATCAATCATATAACAATAGTATAGTTTTAGGCTCGCTCGCCATTTGTGCTCAAGCACATCACTAGTATGGTACAGTAACCGACCACCCCAAACCAATTATCGGTCTGAGAAATTCCAGGACCTCTAAGACCAAATGGATACGTGAACTTGACCAGACCCTTTCTTTCTCTTCGTATCAGGTAAAGGGTCTGGCCCATGAGACTAATGGGCTAGTTGGTCATACCTGTCTCCACAGAATTAGTGAAGTGGTGCAGATTGTTATTATTAAAAATTGGAAATGTAATATATGTGACTAGGTAGTGGAGAGGGCGAGTCAGAAGAAGAAAACATGGAGATGAACTACAGTATGTATAAATGGGATCACTCAGTAAACCTGATAGGTAGGCCTGTGAAGGATCCATTGCTACACTTGTGCGAGCAGTGCACTCTACTGGTGCTCATTTATGGAAGAATGGTACCTTTTTATTATCTTTTTTTTTTCTTCCATAAATTTTAGGGAGGTTTATTTTAATTCATCTATTCCCTGCACCAGTAGTGTAATGTTCTCTTAAATTCATCTAATCTTTTGATGGCTGCCATCTCTCTAGGTCTTCATGATATTTCTATCCTCTTGTTGCCATTATACAAATAGATTAAAATATTGCTGGTGCAAACAGTATAGATAGAACTATTAATGCATGAGAGAACCTCAGAACTGGTGGTAAACTTAGAATAGGGTTATAAAAAATATATCTTCTAATGAATTTAGAGATAAATTAGAATGGAACTAGATGGGAACTAAAGTACCAATAAATTAGAATAGAAGTAGTGATGGATGGGAATCAAACTAATAATGAATAGAATAGAACTAGTGATGGATGGGAATCAAACTAGTGACAAAAGGGAATAACTGTGATAAATGGGAATCAAAGTAGTGAATAGCAATAAAACTAGTGCTGAATGGGAATGAGAATAGTGGTGACTGGGAATGAGAACAGTGGTGAATGGGAATGAGAATAGTGGTGACTGGGAATGAGAACAGTGGTGAATGGGAATAAAACAAGTGGTAAATGGGAATGAGACCAGTGATGAATGGGAGTACAACTTGAATTTTGAAATGAATTTAATTATGTTTGTAGAAGCGTTGTCGACATGCTTTTTGTCGTGATTGTGCCAAGAAAAGTGCAAGATGCAAAGAGTCAGACCAAATGTTTGAAGAGGCATCCATAGGCAATGTCTACGTGTGTACCTTTGGAGGTGGCAGGTAAATGATATTAGAGCAATGTCCACCTTTAGAGGTGGCAGGTAAATGATGTTAATTAGAACAATGTCTACCTTTAGAGTGGCAGGTAAATTATGTTAATTAGAACAATGTAGATGAGAGGCAGGTACTTAAGAAGTCAGCTCCTTATATCATTGTTTAATTTATTTGATAATGTTACAGATATAATAATAGTGGGTGTGGTCGAAGCTATCTGTCCCAGAGAGATTTGGATGCTCATATTTTGTATCGTCATAATAAAGAGAAAGTAGCCATGGCTAATCCGACATCTCATCAGCCTCCTACAGCTCTTCCTGCTGGCTTCACTTTGCCACCTTTTTTTCAGCCAAGCATGTTGCAGGTAGGTATAACTGTACCTTACCAATAAGTGAATGTGACTATAGTTAATTGCTGTGAACAGACTCTGTGCTGGATATTATGTTTAACTTTACCAGACAAGCTAATACACACTTTAAGATTTGTGCATGAAGAATTTTCATGTATGTATGAAGCATAGCTAATGAGCTGTGTATTAATTGTATAAAGAATAAAAGGGAGGATGGTACTCATACTATTTAGTATGTCTTGTGCTCTGGCTTTGTGTGTAAACTCATATATGTACAGTAAAACTTTTATTAGCAACCTCTCCGAGAGGCTATTGACCTCTCTGGAGAGACCAAATCACGCGCCCCCCGATTGCAACTACAACAAATATAATGCATTTAGAACCTCCGAGAAGCAACTACCTCTTATTTCCGACCAGCGACCAATTTCTCAGTCCCATCTTGCTCAAAATAAATACATTCGCCCCTCTACAAGCAACCAAAGACCACACCTACTAAATTTGGGAGATTGCGGGCATGTGTAAGCAAATAAGAAATAGCATACGACACTACTTTTTACACTATCCAATTTTGTCTGGGACGTAAGGTCTTTGCTAAAATGCTCGCTGAAAACTTGGTGCTTCTTCATCTGAACAAAAAGTGCAGGAAATATTCTCCACAGGACAGTAAGAGCTACTAGGAAAAATCACCTGGCTTGCTACCAAATAAAGACTGGTGTGGTTCGTTGCAAATGCCCCTCAAACAATCCCCTTATTCTGGAAAGTTTGTTTTGTTTTGTTTTTTATAGAAAATTGCATCTCCAGTGGCAGCACATCCTATCAAAGTAGATAAATGTGGATGAGAAATGGCCAAGTTAGCTACCAGTAGCCACAAGAAGGCAATTGAGATTTCAGATTAATAAATTTCTTGTGAAATGCTTGTCATCAGGACACCTTTCAGATAACCACAAGACATGCATCAATTAATGAATGTATTTTCCCTACCTCTTTATCACAAATAATGACATTTACAAAAAACCTCAGATAAAGGACCAACCTCTGAGAAGATACCAAAAGTCCCGTACCCAATGTGGTCACTATTCGGAGGTTTTACTGTATACATATGTGTACACAAGTCAGGGTTTCATAAAGGATTTTTTTTTTCTGGGGGGAGGGAGAGTTTAGGAAGGAGAAGGGAGGGCACACGTAGCACAATATTTGTGTGACCACACCTACTTTTGCTGAAATCACACCCTTTTGATTAAAAATTGTCTCAGGTCTAGAATTAGTGACATCAATCTTGGAAGACTAATGCGTATTGCAAATGAAGGACCTCAATAAACTGAAGTGAACTTTCGCCAAATATTAGATACTAGCAAGTACCCCGTCACATAGTGGTGCTTGACGTATTGCAAAGTAAGAATGCAGTAGCACAAGTTATCTTACTCAGTTATCATTCTCTACCATTGGTTAAGGTTACATAAGTTTCCCTCTCCTGCTCTCTTTTTTCTGAACTATCTGAGCTTTTCTTCTACCCCACCACTCCTATCTTCAGCTCTTCTTTTTGAGTCATGGCGCCCCCTTTCCTTTGTCTATCTCTCCTGCATTTCTGTCCGACTTTGAGAAACTTTTGTCTTCTATTTTGCACTTTAGCCTTTCTTTTGAAAACTAACCCCCACCTTTATTGGTCTATTCCACCTGCTTTTTAGTTGTAATTAATCGCTCGCCTTTTTGCCTTCTCTTCCCTTCCATTTTAATACCTTGTCAATTCCATCCGCTTTTCAGTTACCATTAATCTCCTTTACCTTCTCTTCCGTACTTTCGCCTTCCTTTTTGAAACCTACGCTGCCTTCTGTCGTCTCTATTGCACCCGCTTTTTAGAAATAACCGGCACATTCTACTGAATGTGACGACACTTTACCTACGGTAAAGCGACATGCTTTACCCAACAGTACCAAGCTCATGAATTATTCATGAATACACACACCATCGTCGGTCGTCGTTACTGACACACAAGCATATTATTATATAGATATACGAACAACATAATCACAGAATACCATTATAAATCATAACCACAGAATACCATTGAGTAATAGATATTATTAATTTATTTCATGAAATGCTGTGGGGGGGGGATCCCAGGGCACCCCTACCTCTGTATGAAACCCTGCAAGTTATTTCATTCATACAAAACAATTATTAGTTCCATTTGATGCAAGAGAATATAAATATAATTCAACAAGTGCTGTCAGCATTCTTTGGTAAGAGATAACCCTTACCAAATGAAACGCATTGCTTTTAGTAAAGGACATAGAGTGGCCAACATCATGCACCTTATTCAAGGAGGCACAAAGATTCTTGATATTTATGTATTAACCCTCAGCATGCATACACGAGAGGGCCATAGTACTCAGTTTATCAGTCAGTCAGTCAGTCATTCAGCAATGGATCTCGAAGACAATGCCTTTCAAACGATGAAATAGCTATTTAACTATTGTACAATGTGCCAGAGTTTTTTGTTTGTTTGTTTGTTTTTGTTTCGACTTAGTTTTTCAGATAAAGCGGGTCACTTTTTTGGTTGTACGTACGATCGTAAACTTTTGTTTGTAAGCTACATTGTGTTTCATGTTGTGATTACATGAGCAAATAATTTCTTGTTTTCCACAGTACTTTTTATGTTGCGAACTTTACAGAGTGCTGGAATTGTCGCTTAGCGTAGAAACTGAGGGTGAGTGTTTTAGGAAGTTTAATATTTCAAGCATTTCTGATGGATACAGCAGTTATATCCGGTGTTTTCATTGTACATGTGATATACCAATTATATATTCATTAAGCTAAAGCTGGGCTATATAAGCTACAGTAGAAAACAAAATGAAGTTCCAAATTCCGTTCTGTAGAACAGCCGTTGCACCAATTAAAAAACGGGGGGGGGGGATTAAAAAATGGCCGTTCCGTTCGACCGCGTTACCGTTTTAATCTTTCTCGTTCACCGTATGTCTCGCTCAGAGAAATATTTTAAAAATCATTTATCCAATAAAACATTCCGATTTTTTGTTTACAAGCTCCTGATGTGGAGCTTTTCAGGTTAAAAAAATTGAAGCTGTCCTATTCGAAGTTGTCTCGTGGAGAATTGTTAGTTCGACTACTGTACAGTATCAATGTTTTCTCGACGTTAGGGAGGTCCCTCAGTAGCTAACAGAAAACATACAAAGTGCGGACCTCGTTATAGCTGTGTGCCCGTCGAAACTTCGGTCTGCAGCTTTATTGAAACAAGTTAATTTTTTGTATGATCTTTTTTTTAACTATCCCTGTAGCATTCTCATACTATTAATCCCAAATAGCACAGTTACCCGTGCTATTACTCATACAAATATCAATGGCAATATTAAATTGCCAGAAATTCAGCTCTACCCTCTTTTATTTCACACTTGTCTGAAC
>WLWD01004371.1_pt1 | contig 35973 bp, 27 predicted proteins | sample 6712731 | NCBI WGS metagenome assembly WLWD01 (sample SAMN12718690, study PRJNA576275) | sponge metagenome | isolation source: marine sponge | host: Mycale hentscheli | place: New Zealand: South Island, Marlborough, Capsize Point | collected 2014-11-01 | reverse complement strand
CAATTTACCGATGAGTTAAGTATAAGCATACTCAATTTCGGGGCTATATTTTAGAAACTCACCAGTGAGCTCCCGAAGGTACTAATCTTATCATCTCACTATAATCACATGAGTAATAAACTCTTATCCCAGTTTTTGCATAGTTATTGTACAGTAGCAAGGAGCAGTTAGTAGGACAATCAACTGATTTTTAGCTTCGGTATGTAAATTATAATTTTAGCTTAGGTTGTGTTGTCATGAGTCTTAAATCGGAAAATATAACAAGCCATTCTACATGTTTTCTGCCAAAGAAAACACATAATTATGCTAGCAGTCATATAATGGAGCAATTTTAGATATATTTACTTGTGATATTGTTTATGTATTAACTGCCAGCAGTAAAGTGTTTATAATGCCAGTTTACTTCCTTACACTGCTCACAGCTGTTTGTGTTTTCCTTCTCTATTGACATTGTTCCAGTAATTGAAGATTGATAAAATATATTGTGGCTTTGCTAGATTTTTTTCTTCTAAGCATTTGTAATTTTGTGATTTAATATTGCATAATAATAGTTGTCAGTCACCAGTGCCACCAGGTGCTCATCATTAGATAACGGAGGTCGCACAGTATCTAATGCCTTAATACTAGTTTGCAATTATGGACCTGGGTAGGAATGAATACATAAATTACTTATGATTACGCAATTCAAGCAAGCTAACCCAAAATTAATTAGATATTCAGTATTAGATTTATTGCCATCACCACAAGTCAGCATTACCATATCGTCATAATGATGCATTTTATTTTGTGAATTCATTGACTGTTTTGCACATCCTAGAAACCCTTTTATGTGTGCATATACATGTAGTGACTAAAATGTTTTTAGAATCTGGCTAGTATCTTCTTAGAAAGGCTTAAAATTATATGGTCCACATCAGGTTAAACAGCATTTGCCACTTAGAATATAGCTAGAATATTACCTATCTCAATTGTTTCATATTATCCAACTATATTATGGTAGGCAAACATTCTAACAAACCTGCAGTATTCGACTAGTGTATTGTTAAACTTAATGTATTTTGTATTATCTTAGTATTATAGTATAGTCTATATGAATAGATCACAGATTCGGTGTGTGAATGCCTGTGTGTGCCATATAATGTTATTGTACATTGATACAGTTACACTGTTCTCATTTAATATTTGTGTGACCTTAGGGGCAATTATAGAGGACAATTATCCATAGAACTTGCAGTGACAGTAAGCACTTAAGACAAGCAAGTTTACTAAAGAACAACTTATTGTGTATCCATAATAATAATATGTTTGTCAATAATGATGACAACAACGACTGTGTGTATATTTAATGAGCTGTGCATGGTTGGTAAGTGTCTCCTCAAACTGAGTTGGCGAAGTGTCACCTCAAGTGAATGGTTAAAGTGTCGCCTCAAACTGATTGGGTATAGCTCTGCCTGAAACTGAATGGGTGAAATGGTTACACATTCAGAATGAAGGCTATTAAAAATGACGACTAATTGTGGCTAAATGAAAGTGAAATTGGTGAGGAAACGACAGAGAAAGGTGATAGTTTCAGAAAACCTATATCCACGGTCATGAATAGAAGGACCATGAGCTTGAGAAGGAGGGGAGTTAGAATAAGGGATAAAGGAACCCACGATTCAAGAATAAAGAGCTGAATAGTGGAAAGGCTATCAGCTATGTAATTCAGGAAGAAAGATTGCAGGATAGAAAAACTGGTGTAATCAAATCAAGTAGTAGAGGATAATAAGATTGGATAAAAAGACCTTATGTTCATAAATTTATAAGTACATCAAGTGTCACTGTGTGGCAGGCTACCAAAAATAATGCACAAATGAATGTCAAATAACTATTTTGACATCAATTTACACACATCATATCTGAGAGGTGCATACACACAGTCACATGTAGTTACAATTGTAGAGTTTAGAAACAAATTAATACAAAGGGGTAAATAATTAAATTTCCTTGATGATATGGATCGCTAAACCGAAAGACTTCGTTTAGTGGAGATGTGGGAATGGGAATGGGTAGACCACGAAGTGCACACAAAAACGTTAGGGTCAAACTACAAATTGACATTCGTACGTCCACACAAAAATAAACAATAATTTCCCCAATTTTCATATTGTGTTACCCCTCGCTCGTTACACTCGCCAATTATAACATGCCCGGTTTTCAATTGTCCGCTCCTAACAGTATCTCGCTCGCTTTGCTCGCCAATAAAGTGGTTAGTGGGGGTGGCAACAAGCACTCAGTGTCTGTTAAATAGAAGTGCAATAATAACTACATGAATTCAGCGTGCTGAAATAACCCAACTCAATAACTGCATAATCAAGATAGTGTTCCCTAAATCCATAAATGGTTACAGTTGGGTGACTATTCCAAACAAAAACATGAATAATATGAATGTGTGTGTGTGTGTGCAGTGCACGTGAGTATGTCTGTGTGTGTGTGTGTGTGTATGTATGTATGTATGTCCGTACATACGTACGTACATACATATGTCCCCACTTGGGAGTGAAATGGCAAGCTCTTTTGACTTCTTAATTCTGGGAATGTTCAGATGATTATCAGATTATTTCATCATAAATTGAGTGCCACATTCTTTTGCTGTTTGTTAATACAAGTTTTCTACCCTCCATTCATAACTTCTTGGTGCACGCCCAACGAGGAAATTTGTCAGCTCAGTATCAGCAAAATTATTGTTCTACACAACATGCCCAATACTTGCCTAATGCTTTTGTACTTTATTAGGTTGTGCATAAACATACAATCTTCTCTGAGGAGAACATGTATGAAGCTGTCCTTCAGACTAGTGCACTGGATTATTAGTTTTGTTTGTCCGGTGAGATATAATGTAGGATCTTGTATGTACAGCATAGAGAGCATTACTTAATAAAAAGAATATTGTCCTTGCCAATATTGCATACTGTTACAAACAAGTTGAAAGGTGATGCTTAGTTAAATTATCTCAAAGCAATATACTGTATTCAAAGTTAATTGTTCAGCTATTATTGTTACACAAAGATTGATGATGTCATAATTTTAAAGACAAATATTCAACTATATTGGCAAAGTTAGTATTAGCAGAACTCAAAGCTTGAACCATCTGTCTTTGCAATTAATGGCAATGTAATAATAAATGATATAGTATGATAAGAACACAAATACAAAATTACTTTCTTTCATATATTAAGTATGGTGCAATTTTCCTATATATAAATCTACCTGTGTTTCAGCATTATTTGGGCACAAAGTGCCAACCAATTTAGAGAATTTTCCCCCTGTTTTAAGTGAATAGTTATTGTTCAAGGTCATGAACATCTTACCCACCAATTATTCTATTATATCTGAATCATGCTACATTATTCATTTCATACATTTATCATTTCTAATTCACGCACACTGGTGTGTGTGTTATCTGGAAATCAATTTTTTTGTTGGTCAGTCACATGTTGAATGAAATGAATGAAAGAAAAATAGTTGAATGTTGAAGTGAATCCGCTGTGATCTTTAGTAAGTAGTTAGCTAAAGTGTCTTTCTCCTGTCTTTTGTTGGTTATTGATGACAGTTGAGATTCTACAGACACTTACACAACAAAATCATTGACACTGCTTTCACAGTCATAACATTCTAGATTTTGTGCAAGCGCTTATTAGAGGCTGGTCCTTCACAAAGCCACATAATTGCTGTTGGGATTTACAAACCCATCAGTTATTGCACTTTTATCTTGTAAGTATTTTTAAGTATTCAATTCAATCTTTATTGTTGTGTGTATTTTAACAATATTGGTATTCTGTACTTAAAAATGTGCCAGGATTCCAATAACTCTAGTGTGGGTGTAAATTTTCATGTGAATTACTTGCCCAAATAGAATGCACAGTTAATCAACATTTTGAATATTTTAGATTTCATGATTGGCCGTATTTTGATAGCAGATGGTCTTGTCTGATTGTAGTACTCCCACAGCTGTGAACGTCATGTCCTGAAGATTCATCTTCCATGCAATTGATGCAATGCTTGATTGCACATGTGGGCATTTTTGTCACAGAATATTTGTTCTAATCACAGCAACTATTTTATAATGGTACAAATCACAGATGCTTATAATTCTTTAAATATATTCATGAGATGGAAGTCACTAGGGCTGCTATTTCACATGAAGTAACTTTATACTTCTTTGCTTACATTTTTTAATAATTATACTCATGAATTGATTACTCTCACAAATTTTTTTTATTTCACGAATGCATACTAATGTTGGTAAAGTATATAGCTATAGGTGATTAACTAGAAGGCTTGAGCAAAGAATGAAAAAATATCAACCTAATGTTGAGTTAAATTCCACTCAATTCAACTTTTCCAAACTATATTATTTTGAGGTTTATTAATTAACAATCTTGTGTTTTAATAATAAAATAGTCTATTACGCATGCATAATAGGTGCACAAACATTGTTATAGTGGAGCATATGCCAGTTTCTGATAGTACAAGTGTTATAAGTTGGTGCTCAGTGTTGCAGTTGCTATGTTAGTATCAATTCTGATCTTGCTGCAAATTCTTAAACAGAACTATAATAATTATCAATAAGTACTATACCCAGTAACTAAACATTAGTGACAAAAATGCTATTTCCGCCCATTCCCCCTCCCCTCTCGGCTTGTTTTTATTCAGTGATATATACCTGAAGAATTTATTAACAACTTAGTGTGACCCTATCTCCAATCGAATATATTAGCATTACTGTCTCGTAGATTTATTAGAATGACTTTAGGAAGTTAGTAATCATTTGAGAATAGATGTAATCAGACTCAATGCTTTGCTTATGAATATAATTATCTATTACGCAATTTTGCATCACAGGATGTATAACAGTATTTAAGTAGTTGCTTAAACAGGATTATTTTTCAAAGAGTCACATATCTCATCATAGTACTGTCAAGGCTATTGTAACCCTTTTGGTGTAAAATGTTTTGCTATATTGTGCTTGGCTTTATTTTTGTGGGAGAAGCCTTGTTTCAGACTGAGTTATCTTCTGCAGACAAGCAGACCACATTGGATGAGCACAACAGACTCAGAGGAATGGTCAGTCCTACTGCTGCCAACATGCTTAGAATGGTGAGCCTGAGGGTAATCACATGTCCAGTGTCAGCTGCAGTAATCAATAATCAGTTTCTAATTCAATGTATTAAAGCCAACATCTTATGTTTTTTAATTATGCCATTGTGAATTAATTCTTTATCTACTAGAGCCATTTCCTTATGCCTCCATTTTGTGAACTTCATATTCTGATTGGTATCACGATCACATTAGTCAGTGTACATAAACAAAATCCGATCAATGTTAAGATAATATTTTATATTAATTGTAATTTCATGACTAATTTGTATTATGCAAGTAGCTAAGTTTGAGATTAATTTTGTAGGTTTGGAACGATGAATTGGCTCAAATTGCTCAGAGTTATGCAGACGTCTGTAATTTTGAGCACAATAACGATAGAGTGTCTCAACAGAGTACATTTACATCAGTCGGTGAAAACCTCTTTGCCACAAGTGGATCAGCTGATTATGCTAGTGCTGTATTGTCCTGGTACAATGAAGTAAATGATTATACTTACACAAACAACTCTTGCTCGGCAGTTTGTGGCCATTACACTCAGGTTTGTTCAGTTGTAGTAACCAAAATGAACAACTGTATTGTATCTGTATTTCTGTTCCTATGTCTCTTGGTTAGTTCATTGTGCTTTTATTGCAGGTGGTTTGGGCCTCATCCCACAGTGTAGGCTGTGGAGTTAGAAGATGTGATAATCTACAAAATGTGAACAATGGAGCCAACTGGCTCGTCTTTGTCTGCAATTATGGACCAGCGTAAGTTAAAATAGTACACTCTGTCTATTCTATTCTAATATAATGCCTTCTAAACCTACCTATATAGGGGTAATTTTTTTGGCCAGCATCCATATGTATCTGGACCATCTTGCTCACAGTGTCCTGCAGATAGACCATTTTGTGAGAGCAATATATGCTGTAAGTTGCACTTGTAGTGTATTAAGCATCAAATGTATGTATATTAATATACAATAGTTGATGCCGCTTCAGAGAAAACTACCGTTATAGAGTCTCTAAAGGCCTAGGCCTTTTAACAATAACTACGGTACACATGAGACTAATTATGCTAAAGTGTGTTTCATGGCTCTCATAATTTGTTGGGTTTTATATAAGGCAACTGAAAAAAGTAAACTACATTTTAAGCATTTAGCTTTGTCTGCTTAAGCTAAAGCTAACCTACTTTTTACAAGGTAATTGTCACAACCAAATTATTATAATTTCTTTAATATTATGTGGTACTGTTATTCTAAGCACATCCATATGACATTATTTGCTCGCTTAATTTGTACATACCTACGCGCAAACAATAGCAATATAAATGAAAAATGCAGTTACTGTACTAGCAAAAACTCATATAATTTTTAACCATCAGTATCACACATTATACCATTAATAGTGTAAAATTATGATTTGCATATTTTGATGTCATTAACTTATGTCAGCTGCAACTAATGACAATCCAACTGCAATTGGTACTACAATTGCGGATGATGTTACTAATGCTGGAGCTACCAGTGCTGCCAACACTACCATGGACTCAAGCAGTGGAATGATTAGAAGGCCAGTTTACTTCACGATGCTGTTCATAGCATTACCTGTTGCATTTTACCTCAAGTGATGATATGCTTAAAACTTTTTATTCTATTTGTAGTTTTGTCATATTATAGTTGATTCCTGTATTTCAATTTAAAAAATTTAATAGCTTACATTAAGTTAATGTCTCTCATAGTCATTTATCCATCGAAGTTGTTGTAATTTTAATACCAAGTAGTTGTATTGTACTTTATTACTTTTCTAATGAGTATACAGTATACTATCTAGCTCATTCTTATTGCTTAATTTGATCTAATTATTGCCAACCAAATCTATTGCTTCCCAGGGAAAAAAATTGTGCTTTGGTAACAAGATTATGTTATCTTCTCAGTATTGTATCTAATTCATCATTATTTCTCATTGCAAACAAAATACATACTTTTGTCCAGAAAACCAACAAACAAATTGTGCCTTTAGTGACAAGCTCTGAATTATTGCATAGCAGGCTTTATCCTCTCAACATTACTACACTTTAACCTCTCTAATTCAATTCATGGGATTACAAGTTGATAAAAATTATATCAACAATTACTTTATAAAGCCGATTGAAGCAAGTGTGGGAATTATGTAATATTTTAGGAATTTGATTAAAAAATTTCCCATACCCAGTTGAGATTACTGGTAGTAGTTGCCATGCTAATTGGGTTTGTTGCTAGGTATCTAATTGTGTCTTACCTTTAGTGTGTTTTGATAGTTCAAGACCTACCCAAAAACTGCATGGTGGCCAAATACCAGAAGGACGGATAATTACACGCACTAAGACTTAGATCACTTTAAAAGTCTATGGATGAAGAAACTCTTAATTTTCTGTGACAGAAAAGTAAATTAATCTAAAGAAGCACAAGACTGTGATGTATGGTGTACTTCGAGGTAAGTAAAAGTTAATTTTTGATAGCATCAAGATAGATCTTGACCAGTAGAAAATGTAAAGTTGGAGTCACTTATCACATTCCCATATATCATTAATTAATATACTAGTGGCAGTAGAATTATAGACTAAAATTTTCCCTATTTGTAAGAGTAATGGCACAGTAACCATGCTATTTGGGATATATAGCAGAGTCTGTGATTAAAATAGCACAAGGTGAAGCCGAGTGTTATTTCAATTGCTAGTAGTGTTATTAATTCCTGATAGCACAAGTTACCTGTGCTATACTAGGCCAGGAATTCATTATTTAGCATAGCATTAGCATAGCACAGTTTGCTATTGTTGAGAACGTTTCGGTCCCGTTGAATCAGCTAAAATGAGAAGTTTGCACAAAATGATCGGGATATATGAAGGATGATAGTGCCAAAATAAATATTGGTGGCAGTTGGATGAATGTGCAGTGGTAATTGGATGAATATGGATCTAGAACAGCAGCCAAGGTGCAAGATTACCCAAGACCCCTTTCTCCGCGTAGCGATTAGGTAAAGGGTTTAGCTACCCACAGACTATTACCGCATGCTTTAGTGGCTTACGCCGCTACATTCACGCGGTAATGACGTTTAGCAGATACTTCATTGCTGTCCGGTAGCTTTACACTGCATTCTCTCAGCGGTTTACAGGAGTGTTTGGAGTTTCCCATTCAAATTGCTGGTGAGGTGAGTGTCCCTTGTATATTAAGCTTCTCTTATGAAGACAGCATTTACGCCTACATTTAATTGCACTAGTTGCACATTGACTGCTCAAGCTTTACATATCAACAAGCCAAGCTACATATTAGCATATTCATATTGATACTACTTCAAATAAATTATTCTATTGGTCTAGGCTAGTGTATGTAACACTGAGGGTTTGTATACCCTTGATGTTTCATTTGGCATAGGAGGTTACACATTCGGAACACTATACAGATAGTTAAAAGTGTAATAAATGCATTCTATTTTACACACAGAATATATGTGTATGATTGTTATATTTTCTAGTGGGTGGGAAGTGTAGAAAATGTTATTATTGACAGTGTTGGAATCAAGCAAATAATATTTTTATATTACAGATATTATAACTCAATATATTCAGAAAATGAAGCACAAAATGAGAAAATTTTTAACCACGCAAGTATTGTATAATTTCTGCATTAATGTAATAGAAAAAGAAAGAATAATAATGCCATAGTTATGAAGATGAAGAAATACCGCCCATCAATGCTCAGGTAGGGTAAGTTCTATTAAGGTCTGATGTCTCATATGTTTTATACATTACCATCCCTCTGGAAATGCTATCATCTTCTATGCACCCCCATGATAAAATTTCCTTTAGTTCCATCTGTAATCCTCTGGCGTGATATTTACTGCAAGTGGATATGTGAATCGTGGCTGCCCTGAGACAGATTGTCGGATCATCAGACAGCCCAAGACGCTGTAAAAATACTGATTTAAACAGGAACTACTACTGTCTTAGCAAGTTCATTCCAACCATAATGTGAATAAACAGAGCAAAATATTGCTTATTCAAATTCAGTAATAAAGTGGGAGTGTCCAGTAGAGTTAGTTCTACATGATATCACAAGAATCTGAATCAGTCTATCCTGCCTTTAATTCTGAAAATGAAATTGGTGCTATTTAACCCATGTACTTGGTCATTAAATAGCTGCAGTAGCTACACTAAAAGACCAATTAAAAATGCAATCAAAACGTTTATTCCATACGTTAAGATGTTTCAATTGAGATAAAGAATGTTTGAGATAAATCTCTATGAAACCCTAAATAAAATGAGAATACGATCAAATAAATTATTATTAACTTTTTACTTTCTACTTAACTTGCACATGTAGCTAGAGCAGTATATTTTTATATTCCTGCAGCTTCTTCCTTTTGCATTGTCTATATATTAGTTTTATCACAAAATCATTATTATATCCCATTCTAACACTAAATCTGAAAGTGGGTAGGAAGAGGAAAAAAGGGGTTGTTTTAATTAATTTTGCTATTAAAGTTAAAAATTTACTAAATTATTTGAAACAATGTTTCCTGCTGAGTCCTTAATATCCTAGCACAAAAGACAGTTAAAGCAAGTGCTGACTAATAATTGATTGCATTTTGTGGCTTTCTTCCTGTAATTACTGGCTATAAAAAAGAGGTTATACTGAGTTGCTAGAATCATCACTTCTCACAAGTTTCCTGAAATCTGCTTCAACATGGCAGTTACGAAAATTATTTTGTTGTGGTCCTCATTGCTTTCAAATGTGAGGATACACAAGCTGAACTTACTGATGCTGAATTGAAGGAAATTCTCGATGAACATAACAAGCTTAGAGTTTCAGCTGATCCTACTGCAGCAAACATGAAGAAAATGGTAAGACTGTGGTAGCAAAAAGAAGTCATCCAAGTTGATTTTCTATCTTCCAGGTAGGAATGACAAACTAGCCAAAATAGCATCAGATTACAGCAAGAAGTGTGTTTTCACTCACAATAGTCAAAGAAGCAGTACATTTTCTGTCTATGTGGGGAAAAATCTGGCAGTTACTAGTAGTGGAAAGCCCATGGAGCTTGTGAATAATTGGTTGAGAGATGTGATTATAACTATGGCAATAATACATGTACTATAGGAAAAATGTGTGGTCACTGCACACAGGTAAGGTGCTTCAGTGGTTTTATTCATTAGATTATCAGATGTATTAGATGCAATTATAATGGAATGGATTTAGGTAGTTTGGACCACATCACGAGAACTTGGTTGTGGAGCTACTAGATGTGAAGAACTTACATTTAGTAAGGAAAAGTGTATAAAGACTGGACCATCTTAGTTTGCAACTATGCTCCAGGGTAAATTGATAATCATAGAAATATTATTTATAGTGGTTTGACAATGCAGCCAGGTCTCATGATACAGCGTGTATTATGCTGTGTATAACACTTTTAGAATGTTTCTTTTTACAGTGGAAATTATGTGGGAGTCCAGCCATATATCAAAGGAGCCTATTGCAGTCAGTGTGTCAAAGATGAAAAATGTGATCAAAACTTGTGTCAAGGTAAGAATTCATGCTTACATGTCTACATTATTTCAAACAATCACTTATTGTTTGAGCCACAGGAAGAGAAGACTGCTCCCACTCTAGGTAGAAAGGTAGCCATTTGGGCAGCAGCCAGCTTTCTCCTTGGAGCGTGGTACACAACTTGCATGTAGTAGCTGAACATTTATCACTTAGAGACATTCCCACAACTTAAGACCTGCATGCGGGTCCTGTCAGTCATGAATCTCATTTACCTTACCTACTCTCCACCCCTTTTCACCCAAATGTATCACCATCATTCTATTCCCTATATGTAATTCATCTTCCTTACCCTTTATTATCTACTCAAACATACCTAAATCCGTGTGCAGGCAAGCCTCTGCCGGCATTTGCTAGCTAGATCTGGTGGTCCTTCGAGATCACCATTCATTGGGCAGGTCTGCTGGCCGCCTTACAACCGGCCATAACAACATCTACAGGCGGGCTAGCCTTTGCACTTATTCTTATTTATGAAATGCATAAAGTTTCTGAAGAGGACATATCTCCCTTTTTTTTTGTTTACCTAGAAGAAACTCAGCAGTTACAACAATTGTACTAGCTCACATTGCGTGATGTTGTCAAATACTTAAGTTTTGAGTTATTGGTGATAGTGTTTGCAACCAAAATTGAAACTGTAATTAAAGCCATAACATTGTATTTTGGCGAGCGAGCGTAGCGAGCGAGACACTTACAGGGGTAACACAATCGAAAATCGGGGATGTTTGTTTATTGGCGAGCGAGCGTAGCGAGCGAGACACTTACAGGGGTAAAAATGAAAAAATCGGGGATGTTTATTGGCGAGCGAGCGTAGCGAGCGAGACACTTACAGGGGTAACACAATCGAAAATCGGGGATGTTAGTTTATTTATTTATTTATTTATTTGGCGAGCGAGCGTAGCGAGCGAGACACTTACAGGGGTAAAAATGAAAAAATCGGGGATGTTTATTTGTATATATGTTTGGACGTACGTATGTCATTTTGTACTTTGACCCTCCGTATTTTTGTGTTCACTCCGCGTTCGACCCCGTCCCAAACTTCACTAAACAGAATCCTCCGGTTTAGCGACCATTACCCGTATCACCTTAGAAATTGAATTGTTTACCGCTTTGAATTGTTTTGCGGGTGCAGTTAAAACGCAAAAACTTATGGGAGCTCCATTTCTATCCGAGTTAGTGGCGGTGGTAAGTTAATACACTATTTGTCACAGTTATAAGCCCTATTCAACAGCATTTACTTGACAATTCTTTGTCCACTAGACGAACCACGAAGGTAAGTCTTGCGTAGGTATGTTCAGTTGTGTGAAAGTATTGTGCGTTACAACTACTATTAAGAATATCACAAAGAATAATTTAAATAACGTGACTTGATTTTGTTGCTTCTTTTTCAATTCAAACAGTTGAGGGGAGTGGTTACTATGGCATTGAAACCCCTTTACTGTATATTCGTAATTTAACAACTCGACTTTATTTTAGTGAATAACAATAGTGTAGTTTAAGGCTCGCTCGCCATTTGTGCTCAAGCACACCACTAGTTATTTGTATATATGTATGGACGTACGTAAGGCATTTTTGTACTTTGACCCTCGCGTTTTTGTGTTAGTTCGGTTGCAGACCCCGTCCAAAATTGCACTAAACAGAATCCTTGGTTTATCGATCAGTACCCGTATCACCCTAGAAATTGAATTGTTTACCTTTTTGAATTCTTTTGCGGGTGCAGTTAAAACTTGAAAACTTAAGGGACTTCCATTTCTATTCGAGTTAGTGGCGATGGTAAGTCAATGCGCTCTTTGTCATGGTTATAAGCCGTGCGCAACAGTATTTATTTGAAAATATATTGTCCACTAGACTACTGCGAAGGTAAGTCTGTGTAGGTGCATGTCCAGTTGTGTCAAAGCATTGTGTGTTACAACCACTACTTAGCTAAAGAATATCACAAAGAAAACTTTAAATAACGTGTATTGTTTTGTTGTTGTTTTTTCCTTCAATTCAAGCAGTTGCAGAGAGTTAGTTGTTACTATGGCACTGAAATCCCTTTACCCTGTATGCTAAATAAACAAACTGGACCTTATTTTCAGTAGCTTTAGTGTTAGAAGTCAAAATCATTCATATAAAAATATTATAGTCTTTAGGCTCGCTCGCCATTTGTGCTCAAGCACATCACTAGTTTATTTGTATATATGTTTGGACGTACGTATGTCATTTTGTACTTTGACCCTCGCGTTTTTGTGTTAGTTATGTGGTCGACCCCATCCCAAATTGCACTAAACAGAATCCTCTGGTTTATCGATCAGTACCCGTATCGCCCTATAGAAATTGAATTGTTTACCGTTTTGAATTCTTTTGCGGGTGCAATTCAAACTTGAAAACTTAAGGGACTTCCATTTCTATTCGAGTTAGTGGCGGTGGTAAGTCAATGCGCTCTTTGTCATGGTTATAAGCTGTGCGCAACAGTATTTACTTGAAAATACATTGTCCACTAGACTACCACGAAGGTAAGTCTGTAGGTGCATGTCCTGTTGTGTCAAAGCATTGTGTTACAACCATAATTTAGCTAAAGAATATCACAAAGAAAAAGTTTAAATAACGTGTATTGTTTTGTTGTTGCTTTTTTCCTTCAATTCAAGCAGTTGCAGAGAGTTGTTACTATGGCACTGAAATCCCTTTACCCTGTATGCTAAATTTAAAAACTGGACCGTATTTTCAGTAGCTTCAGTGTTAGAAGTCAATAAGTCTTTAGGCTCGCTCGCCATTTGTGCTCAAGCACACCACTAGTTTATATATATGTTTGGACGTATGTATGTCATTTTGTACTTTGACCCTCCGTATTTTTGTGTTCGCTCCGCGTTCGACCCCGTCCCAAACTTCACTAAACAGAATCCTCTGGTTTAGCGACCATTACCCGTATCACCTTAGAAATTGAATTGTTTACCGCTTTGAATTGTTTTGCGGGTGCAGTTAAAACGCAAAAACGTATGGGAGCTCCATTTCTATTCGAGTTAGTGGCGGTGGTAAGTTAGTACGCTAGTTATAAGCTTTGAAACTTCATTGTCCACTAGACGAACCACGAAGGTAAGTCTTGCGTAGGTATGTTCAGTTGTGTGAAAGTATTGTGCGTTACAACTACTATTAAGAATATCACAAAGAAAAATTTAAATAACGTGACTCGAATTTGTTGCTTCTTTTTCAATTCAAACAGTTGCGGGGAGCGGTTACTATGGCATTGGAACACCTTTACCGCATATACTTAAATTAAAAACTCGACTTTGTTTTAGTAACTTGAGTGTTAGTTGTTAAAATCAATCATTTAACAATAGTGTAGTTTAAGGCTCGCTCGCCATTTGTGCTCAAGCACACCACTAGTCTTAATAATTATTAATTTCTACAATTATACTTCAATTACTTACTAATCATTATTATTATCTCAAACTGATCCTAACTAAAAATAGTTCATATTTATACACAAATAGAAGACAAACAACAATATTTATGGCTTTGAGTTATGTTCTATAGTTATACCATACCTGAAACAGCAACTTTGTAACAATAGTACACAAGTGAATTCTTCATGATATGCTGCTGTATGTTAATACATTACATTGATATTTTTTTAAGAATGTATGGTCAGTTTATCTACGTCTTTATAGCTTTTATTTTTTATTTCAGCTGTTTATTGGGTAAAGGATAATAACTGAAAAATATAATAATGCAAATATAAGTACTGCAATAGATAAAGAAAAATGAAGGAACAAATAATAATTATTTCAAATAATAATAAAAAATAGTACAGTAAATTATAGACTACTATTGTAGTTTCTACAAGGTTTAAAGTATGTATTAAATGGGAAGTGTGCTGATTCAGTATTCTTAGAATCAGACCTACACAAGTTCAAAAAACAAAGAACAACATGCCGAAATATGTTGTTGTATTATAATCCCGTAGATAAATCTGCACATTATCACTTTAAGTTTAAGACTTGACACATTTGTACATCATTGCACTCAAACTTTGCCATCAATTGACATAAATGATTAACATTTCACCCATATGCACTTTATTACTTGAAGCAGTTTAAACTTTATCACATATTTTTACACAAAACCTTGAAACATTTGTACTTCATTACATGAGATATTTGCACTTGATGATTTGACATAGCTACATATTACCACTTTATATTTACGCACATAGTTACTTGACCTATTTAAAACTTGATCACTAGAAATAATTGATCTTTATCATTTTATTTAATTAACTTATCACTTGACTCATCCGCGCATTATAACTGGGCACATTTGCATTTTACCACTTTATATTTTGCACATTATTTTAACTTAATCGCTAGACTCATTATTATATTTGAACGAAAATTTGATTGATATATTTGCACTTTTTTGCTTCAACGCAATATTATGCTCCTTGTTACTTGTAATATTTACACTTTGACATAATCACCTGACATAAAGCACTTAACATTCAATTATACGATTTTGCACTGTATCACTTGGCACATCTGCATTACATAACTTCAACTATTTCAACATGTCACTTGACACAATTGCACTTTATCACTACACATTTGTGCTTCAATTGACACATCTGGACTTCATCACTTGATGTCATTTGAATTTAATTACTACAAACATTTGCATTTTATATCTGGAATCTTTGCACATTATATCTTGACATATTTAAATTTCACCTCTTGACAAATTTTGGAAATTATATTGATTGCCGTATTTGAATACAACTTGACAAATTTGACTTACGTCATTCTGCAATCTTATTATTGAACATACATGAACTGTATCTTGACACTTCAGCAGTTTATCACTTTACACATCTGCACTCTATTGCTTAACAGATTTGAACTTAATCATTTGAAAATGTTTCCCTATATGTACCTTGATATAATTACACTTCATTTGACTCAATTGATCTTGACTTATCTGATCCCTTGACAATTTTGTGCTTTATAATTTGGCACCATTGTTGCTATTATTAGACATATTACTACATCAATTTTTAACACTTGAAATTTATCACCTGATATATTACACTTTGTTGGTTCGTATTGTACAGCTCTTTTTATCTTCTTCACTAGGCCAAAACTGAAATTTCTTATGTGTACCACACTATACAAAATGCACCTATCCTACACCTATCCTATTTAGGATAATTGGCGAGCGAGCGTAGCGAGCGAGACACTTACAGGGGTAAAAATGAAAAAATCGGGGATGTTTATTTGTATATATGTATGGACGTACGCAAGGCATTTTTGTACTTTGACCCTCGCGTTTTTTGGTTAGTTCGGTTGTCGACCCCGTCCCAAATTGCACTAAACAGAATCCTCTGGTTTATCGATCAGTACCCGTATCACCCTAGAAATTGAATTGTTTACCGTTTTGAATTCTTTTGCGGGTGCAGTTAAAACTTGACAACTTAAGGGACTTCCATTTCTATTCGAGTTAGTGGCGGTGGTAAGTCAATGCGCTCTTTGTCATGGTTATAAGCCTTGCGCAACAGTATTTACCTGAAAATACATGGTCCACTAGACTACTGCGAAGGTAAGTCTGTGTAGGTGCATGTCCAGCTGTGTCAAAGCATTGTGTGTTACAACCACTACTTAGCTAAAGAATATCACAAAGAAAACTTTTAAATAACGTGTATTGTTTTGTTGTTGTTGTTTTTTCTTTCAATTCAAGCAGTTGCAGAGAGTTGTTACTATGGCACTGAAATCCCTTTACCCTGTATGCTAAATTTAAAAACTTGACCTTATTTTCAGTAGCTTCAGTGTTAGAAGTCAATAAAAATAGTATAGTCTTTAGGCTCGCTCGCCATTTGTGCTCAAGCACACCACTAGTAGGATAGGGTAGGATAGATACAGTTCCTGTGGGTGTGGCAAAGAAATTTCAGTTCTGGCCTAGTTCTTATAAAATACGTTTCACATGTATAATATTGCTAGACTCAATTGAACATTATTTAAGTCTGTGAAAGTTTGTGTGGTTTTATTATAATAATATTGATCGTATTTTTATTTTAGTTACCATTTGTTGTTTCTGTTTGTTTGTTTTTTCTTTAGCTATTTTCATCAATTTTAGTTATGGTTTTTTTTTCTACAATAATAGCTTCAATTTTAGTTTCAGTATCGTTTGTCAAGTTTAGATTTATTTTGGTTATTCTGTATACTTTAAGCAGACCTCAATTTAAGTATTTCAATTATAATAGTTAACTTGAGTGAAGTAAAACTTAACTATCTGCTGCCTCAGAGTGAGAAGAAGTCACACAATGTGGATTCTACATAATGTCTACTATTTCAATTACTGAGTGTGAGTATTTGCTAATTAGCTAACTATAGCTAAAAAAACTAGCTAACTAACTAAATTAGCTGACACTTATAATCAAGTCCTTAAAGGCCAGCAACTCAAATTTTTGTTTTAGTATCGTAACTAATATCACAACTAGGTCTGTTAATAAAATTTTACTATTATAAATAATAGTTCACTTACAGCAGCATCAATTCATGTAAGCCAATCACACCTAGCTACAAAGCCAGTCTATAGAACTCTGGATTCTGCCAATTTTTTCCCTTTTATCCAATACACTCTTTGAAAGTCCTCCAAATTATATCCTATATTCCCATAAATCTCCATCAAGTTGGCGCGCTATCTAGCTATTTTGCTACAGTAATGCCACAGTTCCTTTAATTGATATTAACACAAAGATATGATAATTATAGTGAATGTTGCAATAATAACCATAACATACAAACAGTAATCATGACAAGTACTGGAGTTACAATGTGCAAGAAGTTACTAACCTGTATTGTAGTGTTACCTATCCAGCTATCATAAAATAAGACTATAGCAACAACCTTTCACCTTTTAGGCGGTCTCAAAATTGTTCTTGCCTTAAAACTACAGTATCTTTAATCTTTCAGATGACAATATTACAATCATTCTTATTATGCTTGCTTACCACTAGTTGCGGTAAACCAAATATTTTGCTTTAAATTCTGTCGAAAAAAGCGGAAAGCCTTAAGACAGTCCTCCATACTCCAGCAGCTCTGTTTCATATAATTAGCTAATAAATTGGAGGTTGTGAGGGCACAGAGCTTACACTACTAAATGGGAGGGGCTTAAACTGCAAAGCCCCTCCCTTAGTTAGAAGAGAGGGTCGCTCGACCCTTTTCCTGAGCTCTTCAGGTCGCTCGACCCTTTTCCTGAGCTCTTCAGGTCGCTCAACCTTTTTCCTGGAGCTCTTCAGGTCGCTCAACCCTTTTCCTGAGCTCTTCAGGTCGCTTGACCCTTTTTTCTTCAGGTCGCTTGACCTTTTCTCTAAGCCTGAAGCCCTAAGGGTCGCTTGACCCTTTTCCTACTGACCAGAGAGCTCTTTCTGAGTTTTCCTGGGGGATCCCCCGTATTAGCATGGGCATGGCCACAGCAGTGTGGCCTTAAGCTCTTACTCCTACTGGTTCTTGCTTTCTGCCTGGTTTAAGTCTTGTGACCTGTTCCGGTCTTTTAAGGTTTTGGGGTGTGTCCTCACCCGAGTTGACTTATGTTGGGGTTATTGTGCTAGCAGCTGTGATGTGTGTGCTAAAGAGTGCCTGGGTGTTCTGATGACCTATTGAAAGAGTCACTCCTCCACCTTCCTAATATTTGGATAACTGTATCACTGAGACCTTTCGACGCTGCAGTGGTTGCTGCTCTGATGCGGAATGAATGTCCAGCATATTTAGAAGAGTCTATTCCTGATAGTTCCAGAGCTTGCCTAACTTTCAGCACCAGCCTTTCCTTGGTAAGGGGTATCTTGCTTTCCTCTCTGAACAGAGGCCCGTCGTCTATCCCTTCCAAGTACCGGAGCACACTGGACAAAGGGAATTCTTAGTTTGCCCGATGAATAGGTCCACTCCTTTTCTTTCTTGATTGGTCTTTGATGACTTTAAGTGGACTTTTAACATCGTAGGTTTCTGAATGTCATCTACTTGGATGTCTCTGGGTGTGAGGTGTAGGTTTGTGTTGAAAGTTGTGCCTGCCGGTGGAGTGAATTCGCCTGACCTAAGGAAACCGAAAACCCCAAGCAACATGCAGCCTATATCAGGAGTTGCTCATATTGGTTCCTGTTACGCATTAGTGCCTTTCCGATTGCCTTCAAGATCCTGGGGGTGATGGGCAGTCTTGGGTCCTTCGCTCGTGGCCGTTGTCTTCTGCTCCCTTTCAGCGCTAACTCCAACCTAGTCTTCCCTACCATTGAGTCCTGAAAGCCTCGCTCGAGGTGTGCGTGCCTAATAGCTGACAAGTAGGACTGAATAGTGCTGTGACAACCCTTTGCGACAAATCTGCCACGTATAACACCAATACGTCTTCTGATGCTGGGTAGCATGGTGTTCCCCGCATGCTGCAAAAACGAGTGTAGGCTGCTTGAGCACAATCATAGGCCTGGCATGATGATGGGGCTAGACTGTCCTTGATGAGGCCCTGAGCAATTCCCTCCAGGTTAATGACTGCCAGACCTCACAATCCGATCCTATCAGAGTCGTGAGCTGATCGGGTATGGCAGTGGGTGTTCTGAATGCTGCTGGATGAAGCTGGAAAAATACAGATAATTTGATTGCGAGATATGTACCCCAGGAATATGCTTTGCTTGTAATTTAATTGTATGTACGGCTAGGAATAAATAAAGCAATCGGAGCAAATACATTAATAATGGATCCTTACTAGACAGGCCTGAGATAATCTGGACTACTGCTATATTGTCACTCTATACTAGCACATGTTCATCCTGCCACTGAGCGTCCCATATGGCACATGCTAGTACTATGGGAATCAATTCTTTTGCTGCGATTGATCATGGTGTCCATTCCTCAGTCCATGGCAGCTGAACCCATGCATTGTCCCCAAACGCACCACAACCCCAAGACCCAGATGCATCTGATGCTATGATGATAGTGGGTGAACTATCCAGCTGCGCTCTGTTCATCATTGCTTTACGATTCCATACTGGTAGGAATACTATCCACCATGCTATGTCCAGCCTACATCCTGGGACATGTGCAGCCAGTGGTAAAGACGTTTTGCTCTAGTGGCTAGTGATATAAGCCGTCGCAGAAATATGCGTCCCACTCTAACGATCTTACATGTGTGTGCGAGTTGGCTGATAAGCGACAGCAGTTCTCTCTTTCGGCATCGCCTTCGAGCTTGTCTGTCCAGTTCTGACATCAATGCCTCCACTCTTGCTTCCGACAGTCGCGCTTCCATCCGGCATGTGTCCAGAGTAATCCCCAAGAACTCAAGGCATGTTGTGGGGCCTTCCATCTTTTCTAACTTTAATGGAACCCCGAGTCTTCTGCAACACTCTGACATGACCGCCATGTTGTGCTGACATTCCTCTGATTCTGGGCTACCTATTGTGAGATAGTCATCTAGGTAATGCATGATCCATCTATCCCCCTGATCTCTCAACACCCACTCTAGAGCATCAGCAACAGCTGTGAAAATCTTTGGGGCTGATCTGAGACCAAAGGGTAGAGTGGTGTCTAGGAAGACTCGGCCTTCGAATTGCATGCCAATCAGTGGCCTGTCCTGTGGGTGGATTGGTATAATGTGATATGCGTGTTGTATATCGATCTTCGCCAGCCTGGAACCCTGACCTAACTTGGTGATTTGCTCTATTGCTATGTCTACGGTTACATACACCAGAGAACACAGATCTTTGTCAATCCCGTCATTGATGCTATGGCCCGGTGGATGGGAGAGGTCCTGAATAAGTCTCCACTGACCAGGTTGGCCTCGCTTTGGGATCAGTCCGAACCTGCTGATCACCACTATTTGTGCATCTTTCCCGTGTAGTTCCATGATGGGGTTGGCATTCAACTCAGTTGCTAAGTTGGCGAACTGGCTCGGGATGTTGGAAGGTGGATTCTTCCGGGACGTACTCATTGGTTACACCTTCCGCCGGTCAAATCCAATCCGAAACCTGTGGCTGACTCCGTTAATCACATATTTTACAAACTTCCTCTCCGGATGCGCCGCAAGGGCTTTCTGCCATTTTTCCACCTTGAGTGGGGTAGTAATAGCAGTTGCTGTGGCAGGTAGTGAAGTGGGGTCCATGTTGGTGCATGATTCTAATGCTTGCAGGTCCCTTATGTGTGAGAGTGAAGTACTAGAAGTGCATGAAGGTATGTTATTGAGTGTATCTAGTGATTGGTATTCACACAATTCTTCCATTTCTCTGTTCTACATACAGTGCATCCAGCTTAGAGAACAAATAAATGGCATATTTTATTGTCTTAGTCTTTTCTTTACAGGTGGAGAAATATGGGAGCTACAGATATTATTTTTTGTATACTTATACATCAATGCTATATTGACACATGACATGTTTCATAATTGTGGTATCGTGGTTAATGTTGAGGTTATACTAGGTTGAAGTGCAAGAGTCAAATTGTGAGTATAAATGTGTTTAAGCTGGGAAATTTAAATTATAATAGTTGGAGTTGTTACACTTTGCAAGTTGGAAATATACTAGATGAATTTTCATTTGAACAAAATTCGGTGCATTAATTATATTTGTATAGGCCAATATTTCTATTTTATTAAATAAAAGTGTTTAAGCTGGGATTTCTACATTTTTTGAACTGGAGTATTCTTATTACACCAAATCATAGATAAATGGCTTAAGTTTATGGTTGCTAAATACCAAAGCTATGTAAACAAAATTGAGCAAATTAGAGCTGTTTTTTGATAAAAATATTCAGAAATGGGATGGCACCCTCAAAGTAGTGACGTATCGCGGCTGATTTTTCCGGTTCTCATACGTAAACGTGACGTCATGAATGTGCGCATGCTCGATGGAAATCTCCATAACAGCTGTTGTAGAAGAGACTACTTACTGTATTGAGTATGGCTTCTGAGCTAGTTACGTTTAATGCCCGGGCAAGGGGTATTAAATTGTATGATATACCCTTGCCCAACGTGAGATCGGGGTGGAGATTCCGCTGTGAGCTGGAGCGGCATAATGCAAGAGATGCGAATAGCATTTGTTTGAAGTGCAGTCCGACCTGCATAGGGCACCTCCCAAGGGAGGTTTCAGCTCACCTAGCGCCCTTGTTGCAAGCCGGTTTTTTCGCTGATGGGTGAGTTTGATTGTGTTTTGTGTATTTTTCGATTGTGTTCAGCTCTTAGGATTGTTAGGTACACAGTTTAATTTAATTTTAAAGATTAATTCAAGACATGACTACTGTATACAATAATAATTAATAATTTAAATAATTTTCAGTAGTTGTTTACAAGCAAGAAAGCTTGTTCCATAAAAAAAATCATCCCTTGTTGTTGTAGGAAGGTGACATCTGCGCCATTTTCCAGGCTTCCTGTAAATAGAAATTTCCGGTACATCGTCTGCACTTTGGAGGTGTCGGTTAAAGGTGATGTGCAGCGATTACCCGAAATCAGGGATGCTCTTGGTAATACCTCTCTGGAACGACTAACAATAAAACAACAGTTATGTAATCCAACACTGCCAACATTAAGACCCTCACCAAGTGACTCTGACACCACAATTATATATAACGAATCCCCTCAACCTGACAGTGATGACACCCATCTCCCATATGATAGTGACGAGACAGTGCTTCCTGAGGACAGTGACGAAACAGTACTACACCATGACAGTGACGAAACAGTGCTACCCTATGACACAGTGACTGACTGCCATTTGGGATGCTTCCCTCTTCCAGACTCCTGCTCGTCATCCAGCCTCTCGTCTGTCAAGTCCTCCAAGGATGACAGGATCCCAAAGAAATCCGCATAGATCTCCTGGGCCCATTTGCGAATGCTCTGATCACTGAAGCCGGTTGCAAGACCTGCTAGTTTGCAAGCTTCCAGAATCCCCATTCCAGTATAAATGCAGGCACCAAACATCTGAAGTGCCACAGCCTTTTGAGTAACAAAACTCGTGTTTCTTTCTGTGCGTGTTTGTAGTGTATGCATGCCTTCTGTAATTATGTGTGGACTATGTTTAATTATATGGCGTAATGTCATTTGTTCATTGTAAGTTGTACACTTGGACTTCATCCTACTAGGTCGACATGGTGGACACTCTGGTGGTGGAGCTGATGCATGCCTTCCCCTGATGGCCTTCACCTTCAGGATATTCTCAATCTTTTCTCCTGTCTTTGCTGTGCATGCCCTTTTACTGGTTGCATTTAGTGGAATATTGCTGATGTCAGTCAGCAACTCAAGCTCTCCTTCCTTTTGAAAGCATTTTCTTCCATAGATCTACTTCCAGAAGCCATACTGAACTTATTGTGTTAATTATTAATAAACATCAGCTATTAATGAAGTGGGGGATTACCCAAACGGTTCGTGCGCGTTTGGGGAAATTCCCCAACGGAGAGTCGGGCATAACGCGCAAGTTTTATAACTGACGATTTGTGACGAATGACAGCGATTTGGTGACGTCAAAATAAAATGGCGCTAATTTATTGAAAGTCTATGTAAGGTGACTGATTCTATGACTTCTGTTGGGCCAATTCTTGTTGTACTCTGGAAACTGGGTGTAGAATCTAGAAAGAAGAGATATGTCACAGGCATGGTAAAGTATTCTAGCTTAAATATAAAAAAAAATCAATTGTTTGTTCTTTAAGTTGCCACAATAAGTGCATGACATTGTTCATTATCACCGTTAACTTGTAATGTAGTATAATGTGTAACGATAGGAATTGGCAAAAGAGCATGATCAGATGTGGTTAGTGCTGATGTGTTCAATGGTGATCTTGAGGGCTGGTTTTCTGGGAGACTGTGCGGTGCATGGCTGATCGAGATTTGACTAGAACTTGTGGATGATTGTGTCTGTAATAGTGGGTGTAGTGAGTCTTTGTCAGTTGAGGTAGAGTCAAAGGGGGCCCATGGTGGATCCCCCATCCTTCTGAAAAGGCTGTGACTGCTTGTTTCGATTTCGAAGTGGTACTCGGTCGTAGCATCTGGGCTGTGCTGCTTCAGAGCAGTTTGACGGCATGACAAGCAGATATGTCTATAGGTGCAGTCTGGACTCCTGCAGCCCTCTCGATTCCAGCGCACGCATATTGGTGCTGTCCTGCTGTACGGAGACGCTCGAACCTCCTTTTGAAAATATTTTTTCTGACGTGGCGAGTCATCATGCCTAGTGTCCGGGGTCCCTGTATGCCCCGACTGATAAAGCTCTACTGCCCACTCTCCTTGGTATCGCCCTGCTAAAGTACTGCGACCAGATCGCTTGATCCGGGGTGTTCCAATTAGTGGACTGGATGGTTGCTGCCAGTGACCGAAAATGAGCATCGTAAGAGCGTCTGGGCTGTGCTGCTTCAGAGCAATTTGACTCTCTATGGGCGCCATGGCGGCATGACAAGCAGATATGTCTATAGGTGCAGTCTGGATTCCTGCAGCCCTCTCGATTCCAGCGCACGCATATTGGTGCTGTCCTGCTGTACGGAGACGCTCGAACCTCCTTTTGAAAAGATCTTTTATCGTCCTGCTAAAGTACTGCGACCAGATCGCTTGATCCGGGGTGTTCCAATTAGTGGACTGGATGGTTGCTGCCAGTGACCGAAAATGAGCATCGTAAGACAGCCATGGGGTATCCTCGTAGTCATGGGCGGCTTTCACTATCATTGCCTGATAGGCAAAGAGGTCCCTGGCAATCGTGGGATGTTTTAAAACCAGAACACTAGCGTATGATGAAAAGCATACCAGCCATTGCTTGATAGAGGTTATCTGTTTGTCCTCTCTGGTGCGACCTTGTAGAGCTTCTGCTAGTGTTGGCTCGGGAGCTCCCAACCTATGCAGTAGTAATGAATTGAGGTCTATGTATTCCCGTCGCTAAATCTTCTCAACAAGCTTTCCTGGCACTGGTGGGGAGCTGGCCCCACCAGTCACTCCACTAGTGTAGGAGATGGGAGGTTGGACAGCTAGTGAGTTTAATGGCAGCTCCATGACCCTTGTTGCGGCCACTGAGCCTGGTGTGGTACCCGTATGGGTACCCCCCTGCCGGATTAGTATCTGAGCCTTCTCCCCTGCCTCCTGCTGCTGGCTGAGTAAAACTTGGGTTGAAGCTAGTTAGCCCCTCTATCCTCCCTGCTTAAGGCATATCCCCTTAGCCCGAGGGGGTCATTCTGCTACTACTGCTAGTTATGCCAGGCCCACCCCTGATGGATATACCTGCCTCTCTGCATGGGTCTTGAGGAGACCTGATGTTGGTGTACCTCCTGATGTCTGGTTCATTAGTCCTCTCCCTTCTAGGGTCGTTTGCACCTAGGTTGGCATCCTGCAGGGAATGCTCCAGCTGATCAATGCAAGCAATTAGTAGTCTGGTGGCCCCTTCCACTGCTTGGCGTACTATCTGTGTCACTACAGAGACTGCTTCTGGCGCCACTGCCGCAGACGGTGGCATCGTTTCTGGTTCTCCCGCCATCCTCTTTGTGGGCTAGCTGTTCTCCTTCTCTACTTATATACAGCTTGTTGCTCTGATTCGCACTAGTCCCACGCTACTTCACACTTCGCGCTACTTCACACTACTTCTCTACTTCTCCCTTGCTGCCATGTGTGGGCGCCCTCTGACCTGTTCCCGTAATAACACTATTTAATCATGATTAAATATGCAGTGAATAGCATCCGGTTGAAAATACCCCGCTCTGTACGATGGAAATAGGATAATAGGCGGGTAAAATACGATGGAATTAGGATGGAACTAGCTAGAATGGAAGTAGGATGGAATTACGATGGAAGTATGAAATTACGATGGAAGGACAGAAGGATGTAGCCCGAAAAAGCCACCATAATTACAAAAATGTGAGGATCTAAGTACTAAAATGACCTATTTATGCCCAAATAATATGTAAGCAAAATATCCCCGATTATTTATGGTGGTACCCCTGATATTGTCTTACTTGCAAATTAACTGCATGGCGAGCGAGTGAAGTTGGCAATACACTTTCATGGGTAACACAATCGAATATTGGGAATATGTTTAGCAAGCAACTGAAGCAAGTGAAACAGTAGTAGAGGTGGACAATTGTTAAAAATAGACTATCGAACACTGCTTGCAGGCATATGATTTACTGAAGTGTACTGCTGTAAAATGTGTAGAGTGCTTGAGAGGAATCTATGTAGTAAACTGTTATTGTGGAACATAAATTACACTGGAATGGTATGAGTAAAACATAGCAGGTTGTACATTTGGTTGGTATTATGTTCCAGAATTAGAGTTTACTGCACGGTAAACTATGTAGTAATTATATAGTACACCTCAGTAGAGCAAAACTTGGCAAGCAGTGGAGGATTAATGGTAAATATGCCCCTTAAACATACGTGTGGGCTCTTTTATCTCCAAAAATACAGCTTTTTGGGATTGCCCCCAGTTTCTTCTTCACTGTGGACGTTGTGGACAAGTGGAACAATATCCCCCAGGAGGTGGCCTCGGCTCCCTCTGCTACTTCCTTCAAACTCAGACTAAAGAAGTTACTCTATGTTTAACCTTGTTCACCCCTTCTGTTTCTACCCTCTGTCTTGTCTTAGTTCTGTTTCACCCTCTTTGTAGGCTGACCTTGAAAATAGCCCTGCTAGTTGGTCTGTCCTGCCTGTCTTGTTTGGTGCAGCAAAGTTTAAAAAAATAAAATAAAATAAAACAATAACGAAATATATGAACGAAATTCTGAATATGTAGTAATATGTTGGTTATGTGTCTATAGTATGTCCAAGTTGAGTTGGCACGACCGCAAGCGCGGTAATTCAGGAATGCATTTAGTACTTTACCGGAAGCAGTCATGTGAATCCAAGTCAATTAAGCGCGCAAACTTCAACGTTGCGCGTGAAAAAGGGGCGGTAGCACAGGTGCGCATTAATACTGTAACTATTGAAAGAAAGAAATTTAATGAAGTTTATAGAGTTTTTCTGGCGCTGTACAGCTCATCTCGTCTGTTTCAATTATATTTATGTTTCTTACTGCAGATAATGTACAGCAGATGGAAAACGCAAACTAGTGGGGCGTTCTTCTAATGAGATAGGATTAAAATCAGTCGATTCTACCTACTGTGTCCCAAGAAGTATTCTGATATTCACAAGATTCAGCAGTACAGCACTGTTAACTTGTAGCTAAAGATACTAGACTTTCTTGTTAAATAAAATTATCAATTGTTTCATTTATTTATAAATCATGAATAAAAGCTTTGTCAGGTAAAATACATCATGTAACAATATTGTAGTTTTATGCAACCTAACAAATGAGGCGCCATTTATGCTCAAGACACCACTAAGTGTAGCTGAGAGCTTGTTGTCAAGAGTTACTGGTAATACAGAACGTGTTGATCGTTTTTGTGTTCGCTTTATAGTTGACCCCTTCCCCATACCGGATTAGCTGGATTGGCGATCTTTACCGGTATCATCTACTGTAATACTCCTTTGAATTAGATTGCATCAGACATAATAAGATGTTTTGCACACTGTCAGAGGGGGCGTAACTTCCTCCGAACCGATTGGTGGGTGTGGCGTAGATGTTATTACCGCCCGAAGGACCAGGAGTTCTGTGGCCTATTGGCGCCGAGTGAATCAACCTCGCAACCGCTGGCTTTCGCGTGCAGTCTTGAGGCCGCACCCCAAAGAGCGCACTCTATATCTTGGTTAGGGCTATAGTATAAGTATCACAGAACAAGCCTTGCGGTCTAATTACGTTATTTAAGTAGTGAGGCACGGTGATATAAAGACGGTGGGTTGACAGAGCTATGAATATAATTATGTGTATGGAAATGATCGTCACAGGAAGTGTGTGCGCATGATTGAGTTCGCTGTGGAGGAGAGAGCCTGCCGTGAAGAAGGGTGGCGCAGCCAGCCTGCATCCTCAGGAAGAGTCTCCTTGTGAAGGTCTCGATGGCGCCTGAACACACACTTTTAAAAATGGGGAGTTTGGAGAATTTGTTAAACAGGAGACACTGCCAGGGCACCCCAGTATAAAGCCTAATATTGTCTCCGTAGTTAGTTATTTCTAAAATATATTTTAATGAGGAAGCTAGAAGATGTAAGCTATTAATTAAATATGAATAAAATGTATTGGTGTGGCAGTTATAAGGGCTCAAAGTGGGGTGTCCGGACAGGTACGTGTTATTAAATACCCGTTTTAACAGAGCAGACACAATTCAATTAGTGGTGGGGATCAGTTCTCTTGGCTAATACACTGTTTGTTATGGTTATATTCCCACACAACAGTACAGTATTCTAGTAGAGTATTGTTCTTACTAAAACCAATGTCTAATTGCCAAGTCACAATAAATTTAATGCTTCTTGCTGAGTCCTTAATTCTTTTATGCAAGTGTAAAAGACAGTTAAATAAAGAGCTGACTAAAACAGTGTATTCTGTTACTTCCTTCCTGTGTTTATTTGCAATATAAAGAGGCTCCACTGAATTGCTAGAATCATAGCTTCTCACTAGTTTCCTGAAATCTGCTTCAACATGACAGCTGAGAAAATGATTTTCATCATGGTCCTCATTGCTTTTAAATATGAGGCTACGCAAGCTGAGCTTTCATCTGCTGATATGATGGACATTCTCGATGAACACAACAAACTTAGAGGTTCAGTAAATCCTACTGTAGCAAATATGCAAAGAATGGTAAGACTATGCCTAAAAAGCATTAATCCAGTCTGATTATATTTTCAACTCAATCTTACAGGTTTGGAATGACAAACTAGCCAAAATAGCATCAGATTTCAGCAAGAAATGTGTTTTCACTCACAATAGTCAAAGAGGCAGCACATTTCCTGGCTATGTGGGGGAAAATTTGGCAGCTACCAGTAGTGGAAAGCCGAGCTACACTGGACTTGTGAATAGTTGGTTCAATGAAAGATCTGATTATAACTATGGTGCTAATACATGTGCCAATGGAAAAGTATGTGGTCATTACACTCAGGTAAGGGGCTTCTGTGGTTTTACTCATTAGTTTATCAGATATTTATGCTGCAATAAATTTATGATTATTTAGGTAGTTTGGGCTACATCACGAGAACTGGGATGTGGAGCTACTAGATGTAAACAACTTACTCTTGGTAGTGGAAGAGTGTTTAGAGACTGGACCATCTTAGTTTGCAACTATGCCCCAGGGTAAATTTAAATTGGTTTGACAAAGCAGCCAGGTCTCATGATACAGTGTGTATAACACTGTTGGAATGTTTTCTTTTACAGTGGAAATTATAGGGGAGTCAAGCCATATATCAGAGGAGCCTTTTGCAGTCAGTGTGGCAGTGGTGAAAAATGTGATGGAAGGTTGTGCAGTAGTAAGTACAAATATCTATATCCCTGCTTTATTATTATGCAAAAATCACTTATTTGTATTTAGGAGAAGCATTTTTTTCTGAAGAGGACAAGTCTCTATTTTTTTTAACCTCGGAAGAAACTCAGTAGTTATTGCAATTTTTCTAGTTGTTTTCACTGTACGACATTGTGAATTTTTTTTTATAAAGGTTTGAGTTATTAGTGATTATATATTTTAACTTATAAACATTACTTTATATTGTTTACACAAATAGAAGTCAAACAGCGATTCAAGGGTTTAAGTTTTGCTCTATGTAAAAAAAATTAACCAAATTTCTCCAGAACTTGTAAAATCAGCACACAAGGGAATATAGCTGATGTAATTACGAATGGTCAGCTTGCTTAGGTCTTTGCAGCTTTAATTTTTTTATTTCACCTATGTATTTGGTAAACTATAATAACTTAAGAGATTAATAATGGCATAAATAATAATATCAAGTTTTTCTCGCTCTACATGCCAATAATTATTATTTTAATTAAAACTTAAAAATAATATTTTTAAAATGTTTCAAATTGTGTAGAGAAAGTAGGAGAGGGAAACTTATGTAACCTTAACCAATGGTAGAGAATGATAACTGAGCAAGATAACTTGTGCTATTGCATTCTTACTTTGCAATACATCAAGCGCCACTATGTGGCGGGGTACTTGAATTAAATAATATTTCAAATTGTGTAGAAAAGCAAAGGATAAGACAGTAAATTATAAACTACTGTGTCATTTTCTACTAGGTTTAAAGAATATAATTAAATTATGTTCTTGCAGGGAAGTGTGCTGAATAAGCATGCTTAGAACCAGACATAAACTCATTGTAGTATTAGATACTGTCTTATCGCCAGTAAAATATTTTCCTTTTTAGTATTGAAGTATGATTTGGTTATATGGCTGTCTTTCAATAACCTTTGTGATCGAGTAAAGAATTCTGACAATGAGATATTACTCAGCCTAACAAAATTCATCACTTGCTGAGTTATGAGAATAGCAATACTTTTTGTAATGGTATAATTAAACTACTACAATAAATTACTAGAAAGGCCTCGGATAATGGAACTGACTCTGGTTGACTTTTGTGAGAACTAATTATATTCATCATATGCATTCACTGTTTAGGACTTATAAACTTGTCAAAAATATGAATTTATCATCTGAACAATTACTTCGAAGTTCAAAATGTTTGTCATGGCCTTTACACTAGAGTTTACAGTTCAGTGTTATAAACAGTTTATATCTACTGAGGAGTTTTTGAAGTGATAATGAACAATAAAATATCAATAAAAATTTTAATAAAATGTGTGTACAAGACTTTTTTAATCTTAGTGCGAAGGCCACGGTAGTTTGAATCTCAGACATTTTTTTACAGATTATCATACATGAGACATGGTCATAATACCAATAAACTAAAGACAAAAGGTAGTGTATGACATATACAATAATGTAGTAAGGACCACCATAGTGGTTTCACAACTATATATATTAGAAAAGTTTTAAAGGGATAAATACACACTGTAGCATTATGTTATGATGATTAGATTGTTTCAAGTGCATTTTATTCTCTTTAAATGTCAATTTGTTAGCATTATTGAATGTGTATTACAAAATTATGCAGATGTCTGTCAGTTTGAGTACAATAGTGACAAAGTGTCTCAACAGAGTACATTTACTTTTGTCTGTGAAAATCTCTCTGACACTAGTGGATCTGCTGATTGCCTTAGTGCTATATTATATCTTCGTAAGATGAAGTAAATGAAAATACCTCCATGACCAATTCATACTCAGCAGTTTGTGGCCACTAAACTCAGGGTAGATTACTTCGAGACAGTCATAATTAAAAAGAACTACATTACTTATATGCACACTGTACAACGAAAGCTTTTAGAGGACGACTTTAAATACAAAGAACATTGTGCAGTTGAATAGCATAGCAATTTGTATAGTAGCTTGCAAAAGAGTTTTTACTTAATGTATTTTAAAATTGACCTTCAACATAAGGAATGAAAAAATATATAATTTTAAAAATTTAAAACTTTCAATTAAATCAAATGAACAGGTGTTGATTAGCTACACTAAATATTGTACTGCAGCTTTCTACATAATGCAAATACACTTCCTTAGCTTGCTTGTTTTCCTGTTTACCTGTCTATGACATATTGTTTATAGTCAACATGCAACTTCCCAAAATACAACAATATAGTGTTTTATTAAATTAATTCAGCATCAATTCTTTTATTCTTTATCTATTCACAATAAATAAATTAGGATCAGAAATCATGGCTCTTTAATACAGATAGTTAATGGTAAATGTAAATTTATTTGCAATTTAACCAAATATCACTCCTTCTTACACTACATTAAAGCTTCAATTTAGTGCAGCAAGCACAATTTTAAGTAAACTCTATTCTTCAATTTTTTAATCGTAAAATAAGGTATAGCTACTTTGACTAAATAACAAAAAAAAATGCTTAAAATTTTTCATTCAATGAAGAAATTGATCAACAGTGACCAGTATGTCACAAAGTTGCCTTTCGTCTTACCTGTACCTACTTAATACAGATAGTTAATGGTAAATGTAAATTTATTTGCAATTTAACCAAATATCACTCCTTCTTACACTACATTAAAGCTTCAATTTAGTGCAGCAAGCACAATTTTAAGTAAACTCTATTCTTCAATTTTTTAATCGTAAAATAAGGTATAGCTACTTTGACTAAATAACAAAAAAAAATGCTTAAAATTTTTCATTCAATGAAGAAATTGATCAACAGTGACCAGTATGTCACAAAGTTGCCTTTCGTCTTACCTGTACCTACATATCTGTACACATTGCAGGTAGTGTGGGCCACATCCCACAGCGTAGGCTGTGAATTAGAAGATGTGCTAATATTGTAAACAATGGAGCAAACTGGCTTGTTTTAGTCTGTAATTATGGACCAACATAAGTTTGAGTAACATTTTTGTCTATGTTAATTTAATGGCTTTTCTAATTACCTTTAAAGGTAGTTGTATTGGCCAGCGGCATTATGTATCTGGACCATCTTGCTCATAATGTCCTGCAGAGAGACCATTTTGTGAGTGCAATTATGCTGTTATGCACCAAATATGTGTTTATTTTATATAGTATGTATATATAATACTTAGGCACCGCCTCAGAACTACTGCTTAAGGGTCTCTAAAGGCCTAGGCTATAGCTACTAGAACACAGAGAGGGCACTATGCTTACAGCCTCAGGAACCCCAAATATGGCAACTCATGTCGGATGTATTTAGTACCTAATTTAGAATGTAGCAATGTTATTAAGAATGCCATGAATATAGAAGTACATTTCATGGCAAATTTTGAACAAGCGACAGTTCCTAACAACACGATTTGAGGGGACACTACATAATATTATAGCCCCTGCTCCAAAGACAAGGTACTACATATACAATTCCTCCCAGAATGACCTAAGGGATTTAAAGTCTCCCTGCCACAATAAAAATATTGTACACGCTAGCTATGTCCTAAATAATAAATATAGTGGAGTGAATGAAGTGAGTGAGACACTATCAGGACTAACATAAATTAGTCATTTTTGTATTTTGATCCTCATGTTGTGTGTTTTCTTGATGGTTAACCCTACTAAATTGAATCCTTAGATATAACACTTCCCTATCATCGACAACAGTTTAATTTTGATTGGTATTCTCTTTAATGTCCCAGGAAGCAGCTATGTCTTACAAACATACCTGAGTTTAATTTCTATTAGTCCCAATACCCCTTACTAAACAGCGTTGCTCAAAAATCCGTGGTCCAATATAATATACAGTGTTGGATCCAGTAGGGTTCCACTTGGTTCATCCTAGACCCCCTTTTACATTGCCCCACCCACGATTTACTTCAGTTTCATCACCTAGCCTTTTTTTTTTTTTTTTTTTTTTTTTTTTTTTGCTGTTAGCTAATTACATAAAAAGTCGGTTTTGGTAAGGCATTGCAGGGTACCAGTTACTCATCAATTATTCATGAAGCTATTTACACTGTAATATTTCCATCTTAATCGTTTCCAAGGATATGTTACTAAAATGAGAGCAAATAATAGACCGAACTAATAGGATAATGCTGAAAGTTGGTGCAAATTCGTTGCAAACTCTGGTAAAGCATCGCTAACAATTGCTAGTCACTAAGTCAAATCCTAAGCGCCGCACTCGATATTGCTTCACTCTTACCACGTAGCACACGGCCTTAACACAAGACAGGGTGACTGACTGGTAAATGCTACACAGCGAGCCCCTTCAGAATAAACCCTTTCCAGGAACTTAACGACGTAACTTCTTTTCCAAGCAACTCCGGCACTTTCTGAAGGATTTAGGCTCCACCCCAGACTATGTAGAATGATGTACTCTGTAGCAGATAATAACAGCAATGCTGCGAGAAGCAGAAATTGACGCGCAGCACCGCTTAGCTGAAGTCGGACCGCCAAACCAGCTGTGAACTCTCATGGATTCAGAAAGCGCGCTTCTGCCGCAAAGACGCTCAAGTTCAGCTCCCTATTTTTGGTGCAGCATTATGTTCTGGTACCACAATATGTTCTGGTACCCTGTGTGAAAAGAAGAGTTGTTGTTGTTTTTTAATCAGAACGACTGACTAGCCTATTCTATATTTATCACAGTTGGGATTCAGTGTTGAAGTAAATATGGAGCCTGAGCATTGCCATGAAATTTTTGTTGTTGCTTTATGTGAGTGTTTGTACTAGCTAGCTAAACATCTTACAGCCACTAACTTTTATAGTGTACCCCATAAAACTCTGCTTGACAATACTCACACAATAACATCATTGGCCCTAAATAGACTGTGTTACTGTCAGTAACTGCAGGCACTAAAGCTCTCCTCTCCTGTTGTCTCACCCTGTTTCTTATTCTGCTCTGAGCTGCATTATAACGATGACTGGGAAAAGCTCTGTTCTTTTGCTGTCCTACATTGTCCTCTCTCTCCATCTCACTATTAGTGCTTGTCATATGTGTCTCCTCCTTCTCTGCCTTTCCCTCATTGTCTCTTTCTTCTTCCCTTTCTTATCCATCAAGTGTTTCCATTCTCCTTCTCAAGTTTCCCACCAAAGTTCTCCTTGTCTCTTTCTTCTTGATTCATATCAGCTCTCCTTGTTCTTATCCTTACCCTCTCCTGCTCTCTTTCTGCCTGAGCCATCTGAGCTCTTCTTATTCATCCTTTACCTCACCTGTTCTCTTTCTTCTTGAGCCGTCTGTATGGTTCAAAATACTGAACATTACATTATTTCTCATGTTCGTATAAGTCAAATGATGAAATAGTGCATTACATTATGGATTTCTGGATCTCCACTGAACTAGTAGTAGCCATAATTCACCATTCTTAATATTATTTATATTACTTCTGACATATTATGGTTGAAAGCAGGGTTTAAGCAAATCAACTACTCATAAACATTACATAATAATTGCACGATATTGTACAAAATTGCAAAAAGTTAATAAGGCTCATTACTACATATTTTGACATAATTTTCCTTCTGCTAACTAACAATCTCAATTTGAATTTGAGTTGGTATATTAGAATATGAATTGATACATTAAATTGTGGTAGATGATACTGGCAATCTCAAACAGTTTTCAGTGTGGTGCTAAGGTGCTCCTTAGCTGATAGAGCTCGTAAAATATAAAATGCCTTACTGCTTGTTTTGATGCATGCAAATAACTATCACTTAAGCAAATGTTAATCCTTTAAAGTTTGAAAGAGAATTTATTTATGCACTTACCTCATTCCTCAAAGATTACCTCACATTATTAGGAAAGTACCACAAATAGTGTGAAGTCATAGTGCATATTGAGTGGCAAGCTTCAGTAAGTCATTGACGATAGTGGATATATCCTTCAAATCCTTAAAATAATGAGTACAATAAACATCTAATGACCACACTGCAAATTGAAACTGTATAGAACATAAACATGGGCTGTTCATTGAACAAACATATTTGTCATAGCCAGTGCAGTTATTGAATTATAATGAAGCAACTCAACATCTTCAAAACCTGAATTTACTAGTGTAAGTAGTCTATGACATTTTCAGCTAATTGTAGAATACCCTTTGCCCCATAGTTCTCGCTTACAGGTTGTGTGAATAGAAGAACTTGTGTTATTGTTTACACAGTGACAAAATCACAAACGATTCTAGTTTTTCTCGTAATAATAACACCTGGATGAGACTGTATGACTGAAATGTTATGTATTTCAACCACCATTATGTCTCACCACCATCTTCACGCAGTAACTTTCTGTCTATATGAAATAATCTTCTTCACTTGAAGAATGATGTTTATATGACATTATCATGTTGTTATTATGTACTTCATTTTTTTATTTCTACCACAATAGACTGGGCATTGATTATATAAACTATAATTATGCCAAATAGGTTATTCTATTTATGTTTCACTCTGGGCAGGTTATTTCCTAGACTATTTTCTTTATTGAAGTACAGACTAGACCAGGAATGTGAGTAACGAATATAGCATTATTACTATTCAAAATAATTATATAGTGGTTCTGTTGTAGTAAATAGCTAATGTAATGATGTGTAGATGCTGTAGAAAGTTATAGTAGTGATGATCTTGAGTCTTGTAGTACGGAATGGTGGCTTCTAATGATGCAGCAAAAGATTTCAAATCGAAACTTAATTTAGTTCTGCATCTGGACCGACTAGAAATCACAGCTATTTTGACCCTAGTCCCCCCACCCTCTAAGTCCCACCCCCACATAAGGAGGTGCAGGAAGAAAGTTGACAGAATGTTCATAATTATAAATTATCTTGAAATGAATATTATTGTCAAACAGTCTGACAAATTCATTTTAGAGTTTGTAATATAGTAGCTAGCAGCTACTGTTTTTACTCTGGAATGATTACACATAAAGGTGATGATCATACCGTAATTTTGCTGACTCAGAA
>WLWD01000735.1_pt1 | contig 35986 bp, 18 predicted proteins | sample 6712731 | NCBI WGS metagenome assembly WLWD01 (sample SAMN12718690, study PRJNA576275) | sponge metagenome | isolation source: marine sponge | host: Mycale hentscheli | place: New Zealand: South Island, Marlborough, Capsize Point | collected 2014-11-01 | reverse complement strand
TGATGGGGGCCATACGGCTGAGTGGAGGTCGTTCAGGCATGGAGGTAGTAGCAGGAGGAGAAGTAGCGATTGGAGCGGCTGGCATCCGCGGCATCTTAGCAACCGCTTCCACCAGGATGTTGTTAATAGCGTTGGCGTAGTTGGCGAGTTCTTCAGACCTGGGATGCAGGGCGGCTTTAGCACAGAAGTCCGCGTGCAGATCCTGGAGCTTCTTGAGTTCGTCGCGGACCTCATAGACCGTGTGGTCGCGATAGTTAAGGAATTTCTGAAGTCTGTCCGCGAGGACTCTCCCAAGGTCGTATGCTTCGGCCTGAGCAATAAAGGTCTCCACGTCACGCACTAGAGACGAGTTAATGTCCGCGTCTCTCTCCCGCTCCGCAAACTCGGATTCGAGGGTTTCGATATCAGCGGCCACTGCATCGTCGATGAGATCCTGCAGGGCCTGTTGCTTCTCCACTTCGGTTTGGAGTGTCCGAAGGAGGGATCTTCCCTCGCTGACAGTGGTGTCACGGAGGGTTCGGTCGTATAGTGCGGCTAATTTCTTCGAGCAAATTGTGACTTGACCGCGGCGATGGGCGCGCTGTCGTCGGATCATGTCGAGCGGTGGTGATGGACGGGAATCCTCCGTTGCCATAGTAGAAGTGTAGGATCGTCGATGGCTCGGGCGAGATGGCAGGTACGAACGGCGGCTCGAAGGACCAAATGTGGGGGAGTGCAAGTGGGTGTAAAGCACGAGCTAGTCTATCTCCCCACAGATGGTGTTACGAGTAGGTGTGGTCGAAGGACCAGGCTGATGAGACCCCGAGACGCCCGCGGTACACTTAGAGCTCAACCGCTGTCGCGTTAGCAATTGCAGTCTCGCTCTGAGCTCCTAAAAGCGGCTATACCCCTGATGGTATGAGAGGCTTCAGGTTTTAAACTCATCGAACAATTAGACATACATTTACAGCACTTATAAGCAGTGTGAGTGGTACAGGATTACTGTGGGTTGGTGGTTTGGCATGATGAATGGTTGTGTAGTAAGTGTGGTTAAGGATGAATATAGTTAGAGTGGTGATATGGTAAAGTATGGAGTATGATGATGTGTTCACATGATTCTTCTCTTTTCTTGTGCTTGAGTGTCTTCTTCTTCTGGTCTGGGATTAGGTCCCAGACAGAGGGGCCTACACGCCTCCCATTTACGTACCACTGAAGCAATTTCTCAGGAAAGCCTGTATACTGAGCTAGTATTGTTGTATAAATGGAATTTCCCAATCTTTCCTGGATTAAATCTGTTATGTTAACTTCAAATTTATCTGTTATTAGAATGTATAATTATTAATGGAAATGAGTTTTTAATATATATATATATATAATATATATTATATACATATATATTGTGCTTATAACATGAGTTACAGTGTGATATGGTGAAATAATTCATGAGCAGGCTAATATATTTTCAAGAGTCAAAGGCAGTGAAAATAAAGCCTGTGAGTGAAATATCTAGCCATATGACTCCAACGAGTGTAATAAGTGGTTTATTCCACACTAGATATCTTCACTGAAGTAGTTTTTTGTTAACTCAAGGTGTAAAGTTACCGAAAACTCACTAGGGGCTCCCCACAACCCTAGCTGATATTATTGCAGCTACTCTAACCTGGCTGGCTAGGCTCCACTAGAGTAAAAGTGGCTATAAAAACCCAGAAAACTTGTATGCCAGGCCTGGTTGCTACATGCTTGCTCAATACAGCCATGAGATTACACTTTGTGATATCCTGAGATATCTCACAGTACCTAAAAATATCATTGTGAAGATATCTAGCTTGGAATAAATATATATATTTCTCAGCATTGGAGAAAATCAAGTGCATAATTTCCACATAGTATATCTCATTTCAACTTCTTAGCTATCAGGTTGACATCCTAAAAGTCACCATTATATTGGATATTGCTATTATTAAATAGCAACATGGAATGATTACCACTAGAGTACCATCAGATTCTACAATTGATTTCATATTTCAGAATTGCACGTCTTTATGTAAAATTAATGGATCTGAAGAATTTGACCTGATAACAAAACACTACTAATCATATAATAAGTTGGAGCACTTGTTCTTACATGCTCGATACTTAATCTTCCAATAGTATTTTGACGTGTTATAATTGTCATTACTTAAACTACATTTTCAATAAATAATACACATCAATATAATTGCATATACAATTCTAAATACAAACTTTGAACTCACTAGTTGTGATTAGTGTCTTTTGTGCTGATTTAGTAGTGACATTGGTGGTGCAACTGTAAAATCCTCTATTTTTAACATCAAAATGATTAATTGTAATATTTGAGTATACAAATAAGTATGGTAACAGTCCGTTCCACAAGTTTTGGTCCAGGTCTAAAGTTGTGTTAACAAACGTTAGTAGTTTCGCAGTTGGTGAAATGCACTTCAATGAGACCTTGGCATCATACGGAACTTTCACTAAATGTCTGAGATATTTCTGAGCTTTGCCATTTACTGCTACTTGTAAGAATGCTAGTATTTATAACATTACAATGAAATGATCATATATATACACATTGTGTAATGCTTATATAACTATAAAAGAAAATTTAACAATTGCTAAATCTTATGCAGCACCGAAATTGTAACATTAGCATGATACTGATTATGAGACTGTGTATTCAAATTTCATTGTTTTAATAGCTTCACATATTATGTATTCAAGTAACTGTTGATAAAATACAACTATGTTATAGTTAGTTAAGTTTTAACTCACTCAAATCTGGTGAGAGAGTTTGTAAATAATACTTTTTTCTTGAACAATTTTTTTGTGAGTATTCTTCTCTAGAGATTTAGCATGAGCAGGTAGGTGTGTCCATTCATTGACTGCTTTTTCTTGCTTCCGGTTCTGTCCTAAACGAATTACTTCTCTTAGGAATTTCCTATCGCTATATTTGTCTCTGTTAGGTGCCAAGTTTGCTTGTGAAGTAAAAATTGAGTTTTGACGGTCATAATGACTCTTTGGTTTAGGTTTTTGTGTCTTGCCTTGACCTAAACGAATGACTGCAGGTCTAAACTTTCTGTTAGTTGGCTTATGTGTATTATGTGATAAGAACTGATTAACAGATGTGTCAGATTGAGGATCAGAATCAACTTCGACATCAGAAAAAATACTTCCATGTGATATTTTGGTTACTACTTTGTTAAAATTATTTTTTGTGGATTCGAAAAAGCTTGAAATTTGAGGATGAGACAACTTCAGTGTATCCTTCCATTTTGTACCGTTCACTTTCAACATAAAGGTTCCATATGTTTGATTAACATCCCGTTTGAATCTCAGGTATGAATTCAGTCCATCAGATTTCACGTCAAATACGGTATTAGTTGGGCCTACAGGCCTCCCATTTACGTACCACTGAAGCAATTTCTCAGGAAAGCCAGTATACTGAGCTAGTATTGTTGTATAAATGGAATTTCCCAATCTTTCCTGGATTAGATCTGTTATGTTAACTTCAAATTTATCTGTTAGTAGAATGTATATTTAACGAGAATTAGTTAACAAATCAATAGATAATAAATATTATTTCGCGTCTTTGCAGATAATCAAATACATAATTTCCACAGACTATGTTTCATTTCAACTTCTTAGCTATCAGGTTGACACCCTCAAAGTCACCATTATATTGGATATTGCTATTATTAAATAGCAACATGGAATAATTACCACTAGAGTACCATCAGATTCTACAATTGATTTCATATTTCAGAATTGCACGTCTTTATGTAAAATTAATGGATCTGAAGAATTTGACCTGATAACAAAACACTACTAATGATATAGTAATAGTAATAGTGTTATAGCACAGCTAGTAGTAGACAGCATTGAAATCTGAGTAAGGTTTACGGTGGTGCACTTGTTCTTACTTAATCTTAATCTTCTAATCGCGTGTTGTAATTGTCATTACTGAAACTACATTTTCAATTAATAATACACATCAATATGTAATAGTTATGCCATGGCCAACGAGGGGTTATGGAATATTACCGTCCCGATCCCGAGGGCGAAGCCCGAGGGATAAGGGCGGTGATATTCCATAACCCTGATGTTGCCATGGCATAACTGTTTTATACCATAGTTGCTGCTACTACTACTCTCTCATATCCACCTATATGAGACCAGCCCTACCACATATAACTCTCCTGCCACTCTAAAACCACAGGATGGAATTTACCACAGCTAGCTGCTTTACTGCTTACTGCTGAGCAGCCCAAGTAGAGTTAGATCTGGAGATAACAGCTGGCAGCTACAATGCTAAAGTAAACTTGCTAAAGTAAACTTGCTAAAGTAAACTTTCTGGCGTGCTTCAATTGAATTTTAATTGAATTTTAATTTTGGGCCGGAAACACGGGAAGAATTCGCTTGACACTGCACACGGAAAATATCATAGCCCCAGGAAAAATCACCGGGAAAATATCACTTTAATCCATGGGTGTTACCGCAGCAACCATGGTATAAAATTGCATATACAATTCTAAATACTAACTTTGAACTCACTAGTTGTGATTAGTGTCTTTTCTACTGATTTAGTAGTGACATTGGTGGTGCAACTGTAAAATCCTCTATTTTTCACATCAAAATGATTAATAGTAATATTTGAGTATACAAACAAATATGGTGACAGTGAGTTCCACAAGTTTTGGTCCAGGTCTAAAGTTGTGTTAACAAACGTTAGTAGTTTTGCAGTTGGTGAAATGCACTTCAATGCTACCTTTGCATCATATGGAACTTTCACCAAATGATGAAGATATTTCCGGACTTTGCCATTCACCTCTACTTGTAAAGATGCTAGTATTTATAATTATTACCATGTATTACAATGATAAAACACTGATACAAAATGTAATGCTTTTTGTCACTTCATGGATGCATGAAGATGAAAGTGTTTTATAGCTATCTATTCCAGTCATAATACAGTTATATAAGCTATTCACTACTGTACAATCACAATAATTACTTAATATTATTATTAGACTAAAATTATTGAAAAATATGACAATTGTAATCTTCATTGTAATTTTTGTATTGTACTGGTATTTTCCAATCATTTCAAATCAATTATGATTAGTTGTCAAAACCGATCTTTAATATATTCCTAAAGGTTCACAATATTCCATTTACTATATTGTGTTCAGAAGGTATAAAATGTGGCCGAATTAGAAAATAGACTCGATACTCAGGCAACGTTTATTCAAGAATTGGATTTAAAAATGTGTAAAGTGTAAATCCATTCTACTGCTTACATAAATCTGTTGGAATAGCTGGAGAAGGTACTCTGTCTGTATCATGAGATTTCACATTCTGTTGTCTGTTGCTAGGATCCAATTGTTCTTGATGAACAGATGAATCTTGGTTGACATAGTGACGTGTTCGCTTAGTTTGAATCTGCTGACGGATCCATTCATTGAGCAGGTTTTTCAGTTTCCTGTTTGGACCTAATTGAACTACTTCAGTTTCTTCTTTACTTCCTCTATTGTTGTTCCTATTGAGTGTCAAGCTACTTGGAGGAGTCTTCTTAATAGCCTTATTAGGTGTTGTATTTGAATCTAAAAATTCAGAGCATTATAATCGGAAGCATATTTTTGATGTAAGCATGCAAGTCTGTCGGTCTGACTGACTGTCTGTCTGTCTTAAATTTCTGACTTACTTAGAGATGCACTATTGGAATTATTTAGTTGTCTTATATTATCATAAAGTGGAATTTAAAAATGGTGACATTTAAACTGTTCCTAAATTATAACATTACCATTGTACTATTTAAGACACGGTGTAGCTAATCAAGTTCCATTTTCAAAAACTTCAACAATATTCTTCAATTAGCTACAAAGAATTAAGGAATTTGTCGTAATTACTTTTTGTTTTTACTCACTAAAATCAGATTGGAGAGTTTGTAAAATGTTGCTTCCTTGAACGAACTTTTTGTGGATATTCTTCTCTAGAGATTTAGCATGAGCAGGTAGGCGTGTCCATTCATTGACTGTACTTTCTTCTTTCCTGTTGTGTTCTATTACTTCTTTCAAAAATTTTCTATCCCTATCCTTTTTGATAGGTGCCAAGTTGGTTCGGGAAGAAAACACTGAGTCTGGACCGACAAGGTGACTTTTTGGTTTAATTTTTTGTTTCTTGTCTTGTCCTAAGTGAATTATATCCGGTAAGTTTTTTCTGTTCGTAGGGTTTTGTCTATTAAGTGATTGAAATTGATCAGATATATCAGATTGAGAGTTAGGAGTAGATTTGACATCAGAGAGAATATTTCCATTTACTATCTTGGTGACTAGTTTAAGTATATTTTTGGAGGATCCAAAAAGATGAGAAATTTGTTGAGGATGAGGCAACTTTAGTGTATCCTTCCATTTTGTACCATTCACTTTCAACATAAAGGTTCCATATGTTTGATTATCATCGTGTTTAAATCTCAGATATGAATTCAGTCCATCATGTTTGACGTGAAATATAGTACTTGAGGGGCCTACAGGATTCCCATTTACGTACCACTGAAGCAATCGCTCAGGAATGCCAGCGTATTGAGCTAATATAGTAGTATATAAGGAATTGCCCAATCTTTCCTGAATTAGATCTGTTATGTTTACCTCGTGTTGGCCTGTAATCATGTAATACATGATACCTTAACTGAAGAATCTTGAAATAATGTACATTATTTAGAGAAGTATGCAGCCATTACAAAAAAGAGCTTAGTATTAATGATGCAAACAGATTGTAGTGCTTCAGCACAAATGACTACCGAGATTACATAGTAAAAAACCTTGATAATTTTGGAAAAATTCTAGGTTAATCTAAATAATTATATATAATTAAAAGAGCTAATCAATTTAATTAGCTAATTATCTACAAGTGACAAAATTTGCAAGTTTTTCTCACTTTATCCTTCACCTTCCAGAAGTAACATCCCAATTTAACAGAAGCATGTAACGCAATACTACAATTTCATGGTATACAAATTAGACTGTTAAATAACTGATGACTAGTCGACTTAATATTTTATACCACACGTACTAACTATAATATATTCAATCTATTAGTACGTTTGTAAGTGATACCAATATGTCAACCTCAATTAACAACCTTTACTCTATTAGTGCACAATAAAGTAACAGAATGATAATACACTCACTTGTTGTGATTAACGTCCTTTGTAATGATTTTGAATGAATATTTGTTGCACATCTATAAAATCCTCTGTTCCTTGCATTAAAGTGGTCAATTGTAACATTAGCTGATATGAATAAGTAGGGTGAAAGTCCGTTCAGAAAGTTTTGATCCAGATCTAGAGTTGTATTGATAAACGTTAATAATTCCACATTCTGTGACCTGCAAGTTAGGGAAACTTTAGCATTATAGGGAACTTTGACCAAGTGATTCAGATACTTTTGAGGGATTCCATTGACTTCTACTTCTAAATTGCCTGTTTCAAAAATGTTAAAATAAACTTTGAACAAAATATTAATTAAGACCTTGGTTAAAAGTTTATCAATTGTTATTTTATGGCTTAAATTAATGTTGCTGTTGCAGTTATTTGCATTTCATTTCAAGATGTTGTTTTACGTTGCATGAAATACATGACATTTGGACTTAGTTGTTGTTTTTGTGTGTTGTTGTTGTTTTTTTAAAAAAAAAGTGCTGATTAAGAGTTCAGGTAGAGCTTTCTCTTTAATTTCAAATCTCCATTAATTGGTAATTTAAATAATACTGATGGCAATTTTTGTTTTCTGATAATGCTATGTTAAAGGATTAGCTAATCATTATTGTCAATAGCTAAATGAATACACTGTTAAAATGCGTGCTTAAGTAACACCTCGCGAGCTGTTTGCCAGGAGACGCGGTCTGGACACCCCACTTTAAGCCCTTATAACTTCTACACCAACGCATACTTTACCAAGTTAGCTTATATAATAATAGCTTATATCCATTAGTTTCTTCATTTCAAATATCATTTAGTTGCGACTAACTTTGGGGACAATATTAGGCTTTAAACTGGGGTGTCCAGGCAGCGCCTCCTATTTAACACTAAACACCCCATTTTTAACAGTGTAAAGATTATATTTAATTTTGGTTTAAATTTTTGTCAAGTTTTATCATCTCTACAATAGTATTTCTTTCACTTCATTCTGTAAAGAATCAATTAGTCCTGATTTTTACAACTGATTATTATGTGGCCATGCTATCCTGTCCAGTACAGTTCTACCTTACATCGCTTTTGTATTGTTTTTCAACACAAAATGGTGAGCAAGCTAGCATTTTATACTAAAATACATAAAAAGAATCTTCATTATATTCTTCGAGAATAATTTAGGTTTAGTCTTTTATTAGCTACTAAGACAAAGAATAGAGAGTTTATGATCTCAAGCCCTTAGAATGAATGTATACTTCCTATATACTTCTTGTTTTAGTAAAGCCAAATTATCATTAATAGCAGCACACCAAGTCTAATTATATTCTATCTAAACAGCACGCTTATGATTAAGTGAATTCCTCCATGTAGCATGTACGATTAGCTTAAATTGCGAGTGTGGAAACAGGAGTGTTCTGTTGTCACAGAGGGTACAGGACCACTTGATAGGATGTTGGTAAGATTATTTGTCTACCTGTTCAAGAACAAATACAGTATAGCCAATATATTTAAGTGATTTAGTTCTCATTTAGCTAGCAACTTGTAATACAGCCACACTTAGGCTGGTTGCCATTAAAATGTGTGCTTGTCAAAGCCGTGTTTATGCCAATTTCTTTTCTTCACTATTATAGGTGCCGTTTATTGTAAGGATTAGGACTAACTCAGGCAGAATTTCACCTTCAACTCCGATCACTACTATTTTTTGTATGTGATTACTTAAATTCTATCATTCCATCAATTTTTCATATACAATAAATAAATGAAACAATTGATAATTTTATTTAACATGAAAGTCTAGTAACTTTAGCTACAAGTTAACAGTGCTGCACTGCTGAATCCTGTGAAAATCTTGGGACACAGTAGGTACAATAGACAACCCCGCCAGTTTGTGATTTCTATTTGCTGTACATTATCTGCCCGTAATAAACATAAATATTATTGAAAACAGATGAGATGAGTTGTACAGCGCCCGAAAACTCTGTAAACTTCACCAAATTTCTTTCTTTCAATAGTTACAGTATTAATGAGCACCTGCCTACCGCCCCTTTTCCCAGCGCAACGTTGACGTTTGAGCGCTTAATTGACTTGGATTCACATAAATAAATTGCTTCCAGTAAAGTGCTAAATGCATTCCTCAATTACCCAGCTTGGGGTCGTGCCAACATTACTTGGACAAACTGTAATACTATGTGCCTGTTGCTAGTTCAATATTTATAAGCTAAAATAACATTATTAGCTAGCTGTAGCAAAGTTAACCAGATCAATAAATTTCATATTGCCAATTATTACTTATACTGTATTATATCTTATTTTTGTACTTTAAAGTCCTTCATATCAATGTAACTTACCTACCACTAGATGCAGCGTAAAAGTATAAATAAGTAACAAAATCGTCACCATTTTGTTACAGCACTTTTAGGATAAACGCTACAACTACCAATGACGCAAACTCTCAAGCCTTTTATGTGGGCGCGCCACGCTAACTCTGTGCGCGTTGTTTAACAATGCTGTCCGACGCCATCTACGCTGATTCCCAGTCCGCTGCTCTGGCACCCTCCCAGGAGACCCCTTGCTTACTGCCTGGTTCGCAGGCCCGCCCTGGAGACAGTGACTTTATGGTTGGGCAATGCATCCCTGTGGCTCCACCGTCTCCCCACCATACCCCCCTCCCTGGACGGTGTAGTCTGAACATTTTGTATATAATTATTATTGTCTTTTTTTTTACCGGTTGTATAGCTGATCTTTTACCTCTTTGGGGAAAAAAAAAACCCCTAACTGCGCAGCGCACCGGAAAGGGTTAGGGGCTCATTATTGAGATAGCGCCTACTGAGAGAGTACTTTGTAGTCAGGTAAGCTAATATATTCTTGCTGCCCTCTGTAGTTATGCTTGTGTTGAATACTATGTCAAGTGCTACAAATGAAGATTCTCTGAGACTAGTACAAGCAAGACACACTCATTGGTAGTGGGTGTGTCTTCCATGTTTAGTTTCCATTATAAAGACTACAAAATTAAGTCTGCCTTTTTTTACCTAACTAGGTAATGCCAAAAAAAATTGATATTTGGTCCAAGAAATAATTTTGTAATCACCAGCTGGTAAAACGCCACCAGTATTATTCAAAATATGAACAAATATTTAGACACGCATTTGGGATAGCTAAAGCTAGCTATACATAAAGGTTTCAGTAAGAACTTAAAAAGTCAAAATCGAGGTTTAAATTAAGATATAATAGCACTACTGTGAACGTTATTTGATATTACCATGTCTTAATTATTAGCTATACAGTGGCTAAATGTACAGATGAAACTACTTTTTGTTATGTCTTCTCTAGGATACATTTGCTATTTTGAATCTTTTAGTTTTACTTTTAACATTAAATTCAACTGACTTTTTTTTTTTAATCTTAGCTAATGATATCTTGAGAAATTTACATTTAGTTTTAATTTTTTCAGTTGCCAGACTACCAAAATGCTACAAAAATAAAAATAATTTTAGCTATACTGTGATTTATTTTAATGTTACTTACCCTCCACCACGTATAGTGTAAAAGTATATATAAGTAACAAGATGATCATCATTTTGTTACCGCACTTTTCACTTATAAGATAGACGCTACTACTACCAATCACCCAACTCTCAAGGCCTATATGTATGTAGGTGTGGCCACGCTAACTTACTGCGAGTTGAAGTGCGCGTGTGGGAAAGGTTTATAGCACTTACATGTGCTGTTTGTGGGTAGTTGTGCTAATTAGTACGTGGAGTACTACAATTTAAGGTTCCACTGATACTAGGGGAGTGTCTCTTGCATATTTGCTTCTCTTACTTGATTACATTTACCCAATTCATTGCACAAGCTATACTAATACCTAACTAGATATTTCATTGCACAAGCTACTAATACATAACTAGATATTTCATTGCACAAGCTATACTAATACCTAACTAGATATTTCATTGCACAAGCAATACTAATACCTAACTAGATATTTCATTGCACAAACTATACTAATACCTAACTAGATATTTCATTGCTCAAGCTATACTAACACATAACTAGATATTTTATTGCTTAAGCTATACTAACACATAACTAGATATTTCATTGCTGCACAAGCTATACTAATACATAACTCGATATTTCATTGCACAAGCAAAACTAATACATAACTAGATATTTCCTTGCACAAGCTATACTAATACATAACTCGATTATATTTTGCCCGGCAAGTTTGTGTTTGTTCTGAGAAATGATTTTGTAATACTAGCAAATTTTCTTAGTTCTAACAGCCACTATGTTGATTAAAACTTTAGATCAAGTTTCCAACTGGATTTGTGTCGTTGTTGTTTTCATCCTTTGTTTTGTATTTTATTTGTTGTTGTTATTTTGTTTTTTTTTGGTTGGAAAATATGAAGTATAAGTAATAATAGCTGATGAAATTTAATGGTTGATGTTGTTATTGTCAGTAATAGAAAGAGACTAATAGAGTGACAATCAATATACTGGAGATGAAACTGGACTGTAGGAGTTGAAAGAACATTAGCTAGCTGTGGGATTTTAGTGGAGTGGAATGTATTTGTAACATAACAGAATTTGCTAAAATTGGTGAGATCAGACTGTGCTTGTGAAAGAGATAATGTGTATAGCTATACAGAGTGGAGTCAGCAAAACTTTGTACTTTTGTACAATGTGCAAGTGAGTCAAAACAATTCTTGGATATATCTGCTGCTTCTATACCTAGCAAGAATTACTCCCTTCCTCCTGCTTCGGGGGATTCAATTCAAATAATTTCTTTACGCAATTTCGACTCATTAGTCTGGGTGGCACATCAAGCGAAACAAAGCTGCTCACGTTGAAGATGTGACCCACAGTGTTTGCTCGCTTACGTCACGGCGTAAAAATGCTCACGAAACGCAAACTTTACATGGTCCTCAATGTTGACGTCAGGTACCTGAGTGAGGACAAATCTGATGGGGAGCTCTGTGGTAGAATGACTTTCTCCCACATGAAGCTAACTTATTCATGATACCCTAGACTTGTCCATGGAACCCTACCCTAATGCATTTTCATTCATTCACACTCATCTTATTCATGTAATTACATTCTCACAACCTGAATTTATTCAACCCATACCTATGCACACACGTTCATCCATGTTATTTCTCACCTCACCTTTTGGCAGGTTTGGTGTATATTGGCCAGCCTCACTTTATTGTAATGATCTCACTTTATCTAAATACACTAGGAGAAGGCTCTGCCTAACTTTCCTCTCTTAAGAATTAGAACTCTGTCTGGGAGGTATCCCTGGCTGATTAACCTAAGGATAGAAAGGGCTTGCCTCAACTTGTTCCAAACCTAAGTTGACACTTGGACTAGGAAGTTCCTTAACTGGAGTGTGGTGTATTCTGACAGTGACTTCTCTGGTGGCAGCTACTGTCCAGGAGGCTCACGACCTAGCTCACCATACCACAAGCTCCCACAAGACGCTTTCCTTATCCCCACGCTCACATAATTGGTACAATAAAGGGTCGCCAACGCCGGACTGGCATTTGAACGTAGTAGTCGCGTTTATAATTCAATTTTAGTTCCCTGTACGCGAATCTGTGGCCTCGTTGACTCATTCTGAACTTTTCCCATGTCGGAGTATAAAAAGGAGAATGCCAATCTAAAAATTGAGCAAAGTCGTAAATTGTACCAGACATATAAGTCTTATAAAGGTGTAGAGGTGAACGGGCTGTCTTGGGGCTGATAAAGTCCTCTGATAATTGCTTCATCACACATTAATAGTGAGTTAGGAGAATAGGCACAAGCCACAAGAGTGTCTATCTACTAACACTATGTGCCCAGGCAAATTGCTAGTTCGATATTATAATCTAAAATAATATTATTTATTAGCTATAGCAAAGTTAACGAGACCAATGAATTTCATATTGCCAATTATTACAAATTAATATATACTGTATTAGCTATATCTTATCTTTAAAGTCCTTCATATCAATGTAACTTACCTACCACTAGATGCAGCGTAAAAGTATAAATAAGTAACAAAATCATCATGTTACCGCACTTTCACTTTTAGGATAAACGCTACAACTACTAATGACGCAAACTCCGAGCCCTTTATGTGGGCGTGGCCACGCTAACTCTGCGCGTTGTTAAACCCTAACTGTGCAGCGCACCGGAAAGTGTTACATACTAGTGGTCCAGTCTGTTTAGTGATAGCCTGTCCACCACGCAATGTTATTGAAAATTACAAGTTATTAATCGTTTTATTAACTACTCAGAATTTTATGTTATTGGAGATTTGGTTTTTGTATTTCGACCCATTTTTTATATAGCGCCTCCTGAGAGTACTTTGTAGTCAGGTAAGCTAATATATTCTTGCTGCCCTCTGTAGTTCTGCTCGTGCTGAATACTATGTCAACTGCTACAAATGAAGATTCTCTGAGACTACCACATGCAAGGCACACTCACTGGTAGTGGGTGTGTCTTGCATGTTTAGTTTCCATTATAAAGACCACAATTAAATCTACCTTTATCATTGCACAAACTATACTGATACCTAACTTATAGGTAATGCCAAAAAATTGGTATTTGGTCCAAGAAATAATTTTGTAATCACCAGCTGGTAAAACACCACCAGTATTATTCAAATTATGAACCAATTTAGACACCATTTAGGATAGCTAAAGCTAGATCTACATAAAGATTTTAGTAAGAACTTAAAAAGTCAAAAGCGAGGTTTAAATCAAGATATAATAGCACTACCGTGAAGGTTACCATGTCTTAATTATTAGCTATACAGTGGCTAAGTGTACAGATCCAAACTACTTTTTGTTATATCTTCTCTAGGATACATTTGCTATTTTGAATCTTTTAGTTTTACTTTTTACATTAAATTCAACTGACTTTTTTTTTTAATGCTTAGCTATGATATCTTGCGAAATTAAGATATAGTTTTAATGTTTTCAGTTAAATAACAATTAACCATTCCCAGACCAACAAAATACTACATAAATAGAAATAATTTTAGCTATACTGTGATTTGTTTTAATGTTACTTACCCTCAACCATGTGTAGTGTAAAAGTATATATAAGTAACAAGATGATCATCATTTTGTTACGGCACTTTTCACTTATAAGATAGACGCTACTAGTACCAATCACGCGAACTCTCAAGGTCTATATGTATGTGGGTGTGGCCACGCTAACTTTCTGCGCGTTGAAGTACGCATGTGGAAAGGTTTATAGCACTTACACGGGCTGTTTGTGGGTAGGTAGTTTTGCTTGGTGCTGAGTAGTATGGGAGTACTGCAATTGAAGGCTCTGCTGAGACTAGGGTGAGTTTCTCTTGCATATTTAGCTTCTCTTACTTGATTGTATTTACCCATTTCATTGCACAAGCTATACTAATACCTAACTAGATATTTCATTGCTTAATCTATACTAACACATAACTAGATACTTCATTGCTCAAGCTATACTAATACATAACTAGATATTTCGTTGCACAAGCTACACTAACACATAACTAGATATTTCATTGCTGCACAAGATATACTAACACATAACTAGACATTTCAATGCTCAAGCTATACTAATACATAACTAGATATTTCATTGCTCAAGCTATACTAATACCTAACTAGATATTTCATTGCACAAGCTATACTAATACCTAACTAGATATTACATTGCACAAGCTATATTAATACCTAACTAGATGTTTCATTGCACAAGCTATACTAATACATAACTCGATATTTCATTACACAAGCTATACTAATACATAACTCGATTTTAATTTTCCCAGCAAGTTTGTGTTTGTTCTGAGAAATGATTTTGTAATACTAGCAAATTTTCTTAGTTCTAGTTCTATGTTGATTAAAACTTTAGCTCAAGTTTCCAACTGGATTTATGTCGTTTTTTGGGTTTGTTTATTTGTTTGTTTGTTTTTTGTATTTTTTTTGTTTTTTTTTGTTTTGTTTTGTTTTTTTACATGCTTATCAAATTTTTTTATATAAATTTAATGGTTGATGCTGTTATATTCAGTAAGAGAATGAGACTAATAGAGCGACAATCAATAAATGGAGAGGTAGGAGTTGAAATAACATTAACTAGCTATGGGATTTTTGTCGAGTGGAATGTATTTGTAACAATAGAATTTGCTCAAATTAGTGAGATCAGACTGTGCTTGTGAAAAAGATAATGTGTATAGCTATTACAAAGTGGTGTTAGCAGAACTTTGTACTTTTGTGCAATGTGCAAATGAGTCAAAATAATTCTTAGATGTATCTGCTGCTTCTGCAACTAACAAGAATTACTCCCTTCCTGCTTAGGGGGATTCAATTCAAATAATTTCTTTCTGCAATTTCGTCACCCATTAGTCTGGGTGGCACGTCAAACAAAACAAAGCTACTCACGTTGAAGTCGTGATCCACAGTTGAGCTGCGATTGCTTGCTTACGTCGTCACGGCATAAAAACGCTCACAGAACGCAAGCTTTACATGGTCTTCAATGTTGACGTCAAGTACCTGAGTGAGGACAAATCTGATGGGGAGTTCTGTGGTAGAATGATTTCCTCCCACATAAAGCAAACTTATTCATGCTACCCTAGACTTGTCCATGTAACCCTACCCTAATGCATTTTCATTTATTCACACTCATCTTATTCATGTACTTACATTCACACAACCTGAATTTATTCAACCCATACCTATGCACACACGTTCATCCATGTTATTTCTCACCTCACCTTTTGGCAGGTTTGGTATAATATATTGGCCAGCCTCACTTTATTTGACATATCTCATTTTATCGAAATACACTTGCCTAACGCTCTGCCTAACTTTCCTCTACTAAGAATTAGTAGTAGTGCAATAAAATTTAAAACTGTCAATTATACAACAAAATTAGTGACCATGCAGGACTGGCGGTGTGTTCAGTGTGCCTTAGGAAGATATGTCTGACAAGTTCTGGTGTTATTAGAAGTCATGGGCCAGCAGGCAGAAGAGCAGGGAAGCCACCTAAAGTCATCAATAGCAACAATAGTGAACCTCAAGACCATGATAACCCTCTCAGCCAGTCACAGCCATCGGAATCTCCAGTGCCTATTCCAATTGAAGCTCACCAGGGAGTAGTGGAGTGTTTGCCTGATGTCACAGTTGTAAAAAGAATCCCCAAGGCTGCTAGGGAGCTGTGTTGTTGCAAGCTGACAGCCACATTGGAACAAGTTGTGTGTTGGAATGATGTGCCATCATGGAACAGACTTTTCAGTTTCGCTACCAATTGTCTCAGGCTCCCAGATAAAGGTAGTCCTAATGAGCCTTTAGCCAGCAGTCTAAAGACCCAGCTTAGGGAGGAGCACCCCCCTTCCAGACCAAGCAAGCCCAGGCAGTCTAAGATCAAGAAGCGCCGGGACCCTATGGAAACCCTGGCCAGACGGGTTTCCAGGAAAATTGATGCGGGTGATTTGAGAGGTGCAATACATTTGGCAAGCTCCAATGAGACTCTGGCTGATTATGATGACAGTACCTTTTCCGCTCTACAATCCAAGCATCCACCTATAGCATCCAGACTCTACAATCCCCTCCTCAGTCACCCATGTGCAACCTTTGATATCCTGGCCAGCGTTATCTCAAGGGCTATTCGATCCTTTCCAAATGGCTCGGCCGGAGGTCTAGACAAACTACAGCTTCAACATCTCAAGGATCTCCTTGCCTCGGTAGATGATATAGAAGAGTCACCCTTTGCTTCTGCCCTTGTAGCTTTCGCTACTCTAGTGCTTGATGGCCGCACTCCTGAGGAGGAAAGACCCTTCTTTTTTGGGTCCCCCTTAGTGGCTCTTCAAAAGAAATGTGGGGGCGTCAGGCCAATTGCTGTAGGATGCACCCTGAGATGTTTGGTTGCTAAAGTTGCTTGGTTTCAGTTGTGGGTGATATGGCTGCTTTGCTGGCTCCCCACCAACTTGGATATGGTGTAAGTGGGGGTACAGAGGCTGCAGTGCATGCTGCTAGGAAGTTCCTTTCTAACTTAGACCCGGAGCACGCCATAGTGAAACTGGATTTCAGCAATGCGTTCAACTCAATCCGCCGGGATAGTATGTTGGAAGCTATCCATTCCCATGCTCCTTCTATCTATCCGCTAGTTCACACAGCATACTCTGCTTCGTTGGGGTGACAGAACCATTTCCTCAGCAGAAGGAGTCCAACAGGGAGATCCTTTGGGCCCTCTCCTTTTTTGTCTCACATGATATCTCGTTGGGTGGTTCCTGTGAGGACATCCTGCATGACCTGGATGTTATCTAGGATGCTGAGAAGCTAGGTTTATTTCTAAACAACAGCAAGTCAGAGATTATCTGTCATGACCACTCCATACGAGGCAATCATCACACAGATTCCAAGTTCTAAAGTGGTTGATCCCGCCCATGCCACCTTGTTGGGGTCCCCACTAGAGTAGAGTCTATATCAGCGGCCCTGGATGACAAGATTGAGGCTCTGGTGAGGATGGGGGAGAGACTAGAGTACCTGACATCACATGATGCATTGGTTCTGTTACGCAACTCTTTTGCCATTCCGAGCTTCATTTTGCCTTTCACACTAGTATGCTGTAGTCTATCCGTTTCCATCCTTATGTGGGCATGGGATAAGGACAGCTGAGAGCTCCACTTGGATTCTAGTCTCCTAAGCCAGACCCTTTTCCTAACCGCAAGCGGGGAAAGAAGGTCTGGACAACGCATTCCCTGAATTTGTTCCAGTGGAACTTAATCACGACATATAAGGAAAAGCACGATTATTTCAGTAAACTATGTAAATTACATACCTGCTGATTCTGAACATGTTGTTGTAACGTATTTGTTCTCTTAAATACAATGCTCTGGAAGTCATTCCTGTTTTGATGCAATTGTTCAGTTCAGTATAAGAAGCTATTTGAACCTCTTGTCAACTGAATTCAACATTCAAGCTTTGTCCAGATGTGAAAGAAAGCTTGCAGATTATAATATTAAATTCTTTAACCTAAACATCATTTTAGACATACTGCAAAACTTTGTGTTGATCGAATTTGTACCACCTTTTCCCGAGCCTGTCACATATAACTGCAATCAACTTATTACATAAACATCAAATTCATGGATGCACTACACTCGAACGTTTATAAACTCAGCACTTTTACCGCTGTAAAGTTCCAAGGATGCCAATGAAGTGCAGCAGCATGGCCAGCCTTATAGATGCAACCCCCATTCCCAGTGAAGCAACTAGGTAAAGGGTCTGGCTTGCGAGAGTAATCGGATTGTACTGGAGTTATTATGTGGCTCCAAATCTGGTCGCAGTATCTATGTGGCGCAGGCCAATCTAATGATCAAGACTAATTTATTGAACAGGAGGTGGGGTGGTCTTTAATTAAGCCTGAGCAGCTTCAAGTTTTGAAGCTATTGTAAATAAAGATACTCTCTATTCCTTGAGAAATGAACTCACATTCAATTTGGTGTGTACTTCACACCAAACGCGATGAGGTATGCACATGGCACCATATTTTGCTTTAAAATTCATTGTCCTATAATCAAGTCTCGAGAATAGTCTTCAGTTGCTATTTTTAGTGAACCAGTGTGTGTGAAATTATTGTGTTTTATACCTACGGCTAAGTAAAAAAAACACCATAAAGTAAACATTTAACCAAGCAAGATTACTGTTGGGTACGTCTACTGTTTAGTATGGGGTGATTTGCATGCAGCACATAGACAGCCAGCAATCTGGAAGATCTAAACTTATATCTGTGTTAAACTTGTTGCTGTCTGGTGTCATCTGTATGTGTATTTCATCCTTGATCTTTAACTCATGATTATTACAAGCTCTTCTACAACTCTATCTCTTCCCTTTGAATAGGGTGAACTCCGTGCCAAGCATGCTCAGCAATGGCTGATAACTTCTCATCACGTCTCTTACAAGCTACCTGATGTTCTTTCACTCTATGGTTTTACTTAGATATAATTTTAATATACATGTATAATAACAATTTTCTGGTTCTAACAGCCAATGTTAATTAAAACTTAACCTGTCGTTTAGCTTCTGCCAAAGTCCTCGGTCAACTGAGGTCGAACTCTCGAATTCAAAACGTTTAGTTAAGTATTAATCAACAATATTGGCTGTTAGAACGAGAAAAATTGCTGTTATATTATAATTGTTTCAGCCTAGAATGACTGAATTGTATATAATTTACCACAGCTGCAGGCCATACTACTATAGGGATAACTGGGTACTAAAGGATACAGTATAACTTTGACTTTGATGAGATGTGTGACCTAATTGTGTCTTACCTGACTTAAATGCTGTTTTGATGTCAAAGTCTCTACACACTCTCTTAATACTCTAACTCAATTCTGCTATGTATGGAATAGTAAAAATCAAGCCATTCCATGTACAGTATGTGTGATCTCTAGGAGGTAACTGTTTAGAGCCTGCCCTAATGGCTGCATTGTCATAATCATTGCATTGAAGTACTTGTGTAGGTATTTCTCTTCTTCCTTAAGTTTACACTCATATTAGTTACCCTACTAACTCTCTGATACAAACCTCTCACTATTCCTCTCTTTACATGATTAGGATGATGAGACTTAAAGTGAAGGTATCTATCTGTGTGTGTAGGTTTTCTGTACACAGTGGAAATGTAAGCCTACCATCACTCTCTCTCTCTTCAATAAACAATCCAGAAAAGGTAGCTTACTATCTTCCTCTGATTCCATAGTCAATTTTATAGATGGTCTTACGGAGTTTAAGTGGTCCTGTTTGTGGGGTGTAAATCCACGAGCTCAGTTAAAGGGGTTCGAAAGACCAGACTGCCACTACTAATTAGCTAAGCTAAGCTAACTCTATCGCTGGCACTGCAAGCGCTTGCAACGGAATCAACTCAACCAAAACTAACAATAGTAACATTACAAGAAAACTATTTACAAGCACTTAAATTGAAGGCACACTGATACAAGTTCTGTGGGTTGACTCATGAATATCATTATGTGTTGGTAGGGAGTGGTTGATACATTTGTGTGTGCATAAGTGACAAGTAGTTGCGTTAATTGAGTGTTGTATTCTGTCTGCGTTTGTTCAGGGACCTTTATGGTCCTGAACATGCCCCGGGGGCGGCTGGGAGGTATCGTTATCCATTTCAATCTTGATTAGTCGATGAATCGATCTACGGTATGTCTTGCCATTGCAGATAAGGTCGACAGTTCTAATGTGTCCGTCATCACCAGGATACACCATTGTAACACGCCCCAATGGCCAGCGTTGGGTTGATAAAGACTCATCTTTAACAAAGACAATATCATTCACTGCGATGTTCACGGATTTGCTTTTCCACTTGTTCCTTGCTTGGATTGATTGCAAGTAACAAGCGCTCCATGCCTGCCATAAGTCTTGTTGCAACCTCTGAACTAAACTCCATCGACGTAAATTGGATAACTTGGCAGTGCATGCAGGTTTAGTAGGAGGAGCCTTGATGGGCCTACCAATGAGGAAATGGCCAGGTGTTAAAACCAGGTCGTTGTCCAGCTCAGTAGAGTTGAGGGGTGAAAGAGGCCTAGAGTTCAAAATGGCCTCTACTTCTGTCAGTATAGTCACAAGTTCCTGGAAGCGAAGTGGGTGTGGCGAGATAAGCTTCCTCAGTTGCACCTTCATAGATTTCACACCTGCTTCCCAAATCCCCCCAAAATGTGGAGTGCGAGGAGGGATAAAATGCCAATGAAGTGGCTGATGAGTGTAGAGAGAGGAAATGGCATTTTTGGAAGAGTCGAGAAGCTGTTGGATTTCCTGAATTTCATTGAACGTGCCCACAAAATTAGTTCCGTTGTCAGAGTATACATTTGTTGGACAGCCACGGCGAGCACAAAATCGTTGAAATGCTGCCCTGAATTCATCGGCTTCGAGGCTGGAGCATAACTCAATATGTATAGCCCGTGTTGTTAAGCAAATGAACACACACGCATACGTTTTTATTAATACAGGCTTACGAGTGTATCCCATCCTGAGTGTAAAAGGCCCCGCAAAATCAACTCCAGTTGAAGAGAAGGGAGGGCTGGGTGTGGTGCGAACTGCAGGGAGAAGTCCCATAACTTGTTGTAGAGGCTTTGCGTATGCCCTTTGGCACACAGCACATCTCTTGCTGATAATCTTTAAAAAGTTTCTCAGGCCAGGGATAAAGTAGGTGTGGTTGAGTATAGACATCAGCGCAGCTATACCAGGGTGGTGGTGTAGTTGGTGTGAAGAGGTGATTAACAACTTTGCAATAGGTGATTTAAGTGAAAGAGCAATTAATTCCTTAGGTGCTGTAGACTTTCGTTGACGAACTCGACCAGAAACAACAATCAAGTTATTTTTGTTAAGACAAACATTCAATCCTCTGAATGGATGTTGCTTCGGTAGTCCTCGTTTCTTCATTACACAAGTAAAGATGTCAGAATAGCTATCCTTTTGTGCACAATGAATTATAAAGATCCTGGTAGATGAGATTTCGTCTGAGGTGAGTGTTTGTTGGAGAATTCGATGTTGCACCGATGATCGAGCATTGTTAATGAATCTCTTGATCCATGAAAGAACTCTAGTCAAAGTAGAAAAGCTTGAATATCTACTCCACAGGGACCAGGGCATGACTGGTTCCACTATAGTCGTTAAAGTGACTGCCTTTAGCTCTGGCAAAGACTGTGGCAAAGCCATAATTCCTGAAGATGGCCAAGAGTCTTCGGGTTGACCTAACCATGGAGGGCCATGCCACCATAGATCCGATTCTACAAGACTATCTGCTGGCATACCCCTACTGAGCATATCAGCAGGGTTGCAGTGGGTGGAGACATGTCGCCAAGTTACATCTGGAAGAAGTTCTTGTATTGCCGCCACTCGATTGGCAACAAATTGTTTGAGTGTACAAGGCATTTTCTGCGATGACAATCTCTGAATCTGACCAAGAATAAATGTTAGATAGTGAAATCTGGAGATGTTGGGCTACATAGACTAATAATTTAGCCAGTAGATAAGCAGCAACAAGTTCAAGTTTGGGTATTGTCTTTTCATTTTTGGTAGGACAAACTCTTGCTTTAGAATAGACTACTGCTGTGCTGATGGTACCATCTTGATGGGTGTGTCTCACATATACTACAGCTCCATATGCAATTTGACTTGCATCTGCAAAGCCATGGAGTGTGGTGGTTGATATAGGACTATCTTTGGTATTGTACCGTCTGGATATAGGGTGTTGAGTGATGATGGGCAGTTGATCTCTCCAAGTTATCCAAAGTTTTTCAAGATCTTCTGGAATGGTAGCATCCCACTGGATATTGCGTTTCCATAGTGACCGGAGAATTATCTTAGACGTTATGGTGAATGGAGCAAACATACCCAAGACATCATAAACCTGAGCCGACTGAGAGGCTACAACACGTTTAGTGACAGTCTTTTCTTTGTTGATAGAGGATGGTGTTGAGATATGCAAGTTGTCTTTTCCCACGTCCCAATGGACTCCCAAAGCTTTAGGAGCATCTGAAAACACTGGAAGATGGAGATCCTCTGTTTCAATAAGTTCTTGAGGTATAGTGTCTCTGAATTGATCGTTATTCGTCCTCCATTTACGGAGAGTCATCCTGGCTCTACTGAGTAAGTCACATATCTCCTCACGCAGTTTTACTGCCTCTCGCACAGATGCTGCCCCAGACAGAAGATCATCAACATAAAAGGCAGAATGAATGGCTTTGTGTGCGAGGGGGTGTGACAGTTGATGCTTGTCAGCAAGGTCTAAAAGTACACTCGTTGCTAGAAATGGTGAAGACTTGATCCCAAAGGTAAGTCTCCTCATGCGACATTCAACCAATTTTCCAGATTCAGCTCTGAGCAGAAATCGATGTAGATCACGATCATCAGGATGTAGGCTAATTTCTCTAAACATTTTCCCAATATCTGCCGAGAAAGCTATTTGATAGTTCCGAAACTTAATCAAAATGTCCATGATTAGTGGATACAGGTTAGGGCCTGGTAGGAGGGTGTCATTCAAGGAGAAGCCAGATGTTGTTTTGGCAGACCCATCGAAGACTGGCCGAACCTTTGTAGTAGTGGAAGATTGTTTAAATACTCCATGTACTGGTAAATAGTATGATGGCTTATGGAGTTCGTCTTGTGAGACAACTTCTGCATGTTCCAGAGTTAGATATTCAGAGAGCGCACAGTTGAAGTCTTTGAGTTTATTCTTCTTCTTAAGAGATCGCTCATTCTGGATTGAACGACTGACTGCCATTTTTCTTGAACTTCCCAATGATGGTGGGTCATCTACACGAGGCAGCTTGACAATATACCGCCCGTCTTCATTGATGGTTACTGTTTCTTTAAACTGCTTTGTTGCAGAATCTTGAGATGGTAAAAGGAAAATCTCCGCGGTCTTGTCAAGTTCCCATAAAAGCTCCAATTGTTGGTCTAATGTGGTTTCCTCCAGTTCAATTTTTAGTTGTGTTACAGAAGTATTTGATTTCAAAGGACCTGAGATAGTCCAACCAAACAAGGTAGGTGTGGCTATGATTCCAGTATTTGGACAGTGTTTGGGTGCTTCAGGGAGGATGCAGGCGGCAGTGTCTAAGATCCCAATGATCATATCAAGCTGGCCACCTAGTTTCTTGTCAGCCATTTCTAGTCCTTTTAGCATCTCATTGTTGAGAATCTCTTCTGGATTGGGTGGGCTATTAGCTGGAGGCAACTTGGAGACAACTGACATTTTTAGATCTCTTTTATTCTCTGGATTGAAGGTAGATCGAACAGTGGATGTTACAAAATGCTTGCTGGTGGAGTCACCATTGGCACCGTGTACAATGACATTGTGAGAGGAACGTGACAGCTGGAGGTGGGTAACAACTTTCTCTGTGACGATGGAAGTGCTAGCTCCAGTATCCAAGGCAGCTCTTATCTGGATTGTTCTATTGCCGTTGGTCAACTCTATAATGGCGGTGTTCAGGAATCCATGTGTTGGTGGTTGAACTGATGGTTGTTGTGTTTTTGATCCGGTTTTGGTTGTAGTTGCGACCAGATTGAGTTGAGGAGATGATGAACCATCCTTATGCAGAAGTGTATGATGCTTTCCTTTACATGTTCTGCAGGTAAAAGATGAGGTGCACTGTGAGCACGTGTGGGAAGGGTGCAGGCAGTTAGTACACCACTTATTGTCCTTTACAAATTTCATTCATTTAGATTCATCATAACTTAAGAACTCTGGACACTGAGCGAGTGAATGAGAAGAATTGCAAAGTTTGCAGAGCCGTGAAGTACTGATGGATGATTTCTTTGTAGACGTGTGTTGTCTCCTTGAATGCGACAATTCAATCGAGCGATGCGGCTCTTTTTCAGAGTTGTCAATGCGATATCGTGATTCCAATGGTTTTAAGAATTCGAGCAAATCCTCAGTGATAGGCAATCTTTTAAGATGAGAGGTATATTTAGACCACTCATCTAATAGTTTAGGTGAAAAATCTTCAGCCACCAGAGCAACTAGGAAGTGGGGTAGAGTTCCACCTCCAAGTCTTTCCATGGCTTCTTGTTGGATCAGAACACGTTTTCTTATCTTGGGGACAACGGAGCCATCATAGTCGTACGAGTCTTTCTTCACGACTTCCCTAACATGGTAAGAATAGAGGACTGAAGGAGCACCATAGGTTCGTTTCAGATGTTCCATAGCAGCATGAAAGCTACCTTCTCCCTGGCTACGATAACTCTCTACTATTTCACGAGCTGCCGGGGTCTGCATGGAGTCCAAAAGCAGGCACATACGCTCAGCGTCACAAAGATCGCCTTGCGACTTAAGGGCAGCAGTAAAGAGGTCGTGAAAGCCGTTCCAATCAGTGGCTTTACCAGAGAACTTGGGGGGAGGGATGTCAAATTTTGATCGTTTGAAGATGGTAGGTACACCAACAGCTTTAGAGTCAGGTACTGAAGACTCAACTTTGGCAGAATCTTTGATGCTATACTTGGCCTTTCGGATAGCATTAGTATGCTCTTTCATCTGCTTTCTGAGGATTCTGACGTGTTCATCGTCCTCATAGGCAGAAGAACGGTGAATGAAGTTTTCTATCTTGCCAAGGATATCGTTTGCTGATGTTTCAAATCTTGCTGATTTGTGATCTGCATTTTCAAGCCAACTATCAAACTCCTCTTGTATAGCTTGAGCAGATTGAATTAGTTTGCATCTCTCGAGAAGTTGTATGGTTTCATCAAGCAGTTCAGAATAGTCAAATTCATAATTAGCAACAGATTCAGCTTCTTTGTCAAGGTCTTCTTCCGAGGCTCCTTCCTTGTGCATACAAGTTAGAAGTTTACCTTGTATTTCTTTGTGAGTTGATATGGCATCTTCGAGTTGGGTTCGTCGTTGTTTGATGTCTCGTTCACGGAGTTCCTTAGACGGTAGCGCCTTAAACTTCTCAACAGCAGTTTTGATTTTTGATATCTTTATTCGTTGTGACTTTCGTTGAGACTTCAGCAAAGTTACTGTGGCCTCATCCATCTCGAACAATAGTACGGATGATTGGATCTTGATTTATTATAATGTTGGAGACGTACGACAGTCAACGTAGATAGAAGTAGAAATCGAGCAAAAATGAGAGGTCGACGATGATGATGATGAAATTCAATCAATGATAGCCTAGCTAGCTACAATAGATAGAACTAACTAGCTACGATTGTCAAGACTAAGCAAAGTAATAGAGGTAGACAACACTAGCTAGCAAGAGTTATAGCAGCACTTCGATTAGCAGATGATACTTTGATAGCTTCAGCAAGAGCTCAAGTCACTGGCCTTCCTTACCAGGTATCCGGCTCGAAGGACCAATGTTCGTGGGGTGTAAATCCATGAGCTCAGGTAAAGGGGTTCGAAGGACCAGACTGCCACTACTAATTAGCTAAGCTAAGCTAACTCTATCGCTGGCACTGCAAGCGCTTGCAACGGAATCAACTCAACCAAAACTAACAATAGTAACATTACAAGAAAACTATTTACAAGCACTTAAATTGAAGGCACACTGATACAAGTTCTGTGGGTTGACTCATGAATATCATTATGTGTTGGTAGAGAGTGGTTGATACATTTGTGTGTGCATAAGTGACAAGTAGTTGTGTTAATTGAGTGTTGTATTCTGTCTGCGTTTGTTCAGGGACCTTTATGGTCCTGAACAGGTCCAACAAATGTCATGTGAGTTCCTTTCTTAACCATTAAAAAGATATCATCTGCATATCGTTTTCATAACTGGAGCTGAGTTTAAAGCTACTTCCTCAAATAACTCCATGTGCAAGTTGACCACTACTGCAGAAACAGGAGAACCTCCAACTACTTGTTCATAACAGTTGCCGTTGTACCTAAAGTAAGTTGACCTAAGGCTGACCTCTAATATTTCTGTAATGCACTCAGGAGATAGACATGTTCTCTCATCTAGACTTTTATCATTCTGGAGCTTATCTCTGATCACAGATACTACCTCGTCTACAGGGAAAACACATCAAAACTCATCATCATTTCATCTGATCTCTTGCATACTCTATTAACTGTTTGGATGAAAGGTGTTAAACTTCAATTCATATTTAAGATGTACTGCACATACTATTGTAATATTTCTGAATCCCATCCAAGAGTACTCTCCATTACTGTTATACTGCTGCTCTCCGCATAATAACAAGATGCCATTTCAACAAAACATTTGACATTACTCTTCACAAAATATTTGACATTACTCTTCACATAAAATCTGTTAGTCATGTACCTGTGCACTCACACTGAGATCTGTATAATGTTGATTAGCCCAGCCAAGCAAACTTTTCAACAATGTTAAAGTTGCCCCATTAATTAAATATCAAAATATACACAGTATTAAGTAATTTAAATGTCTATTATTAGAGTATTCTTTAACTATCTAACATCCAGTTGGGGCAACTTTATTTCTCCTGCAGTAAAGAAATAAAATTATAATTATAATTATAAATTCAATATTTATGCTGACAAAATATGTAATAAAATTAAAAAATTCAAAGAAAGCTGCTGCACAGTTGAAAACACATTTTATTTACAATATGGAACTCAACTAGACAATGTATCGGTTTTGCTACTGATTTATGCTTTGGAAACTATATTATTGGCGAGCAAGTGAAGCGAAAGAGACTATCAGGGGTAACACAATTGAAATCCGAGGATATTTTTTATAATATATAATATTATATATATATATATTTCAGTTTAGCGATTCCGTATCATTCAAGTAATTTTAATGTTTACCCTTTAGGATTACAATATTTCTTAATGCAGCAAGACGCACTTAGGTCTTAAAACTTACGTTTAGACTGAACACTATGCAGTATTTCTTTAGACCTTGTTATTCTTCTTTTCAAGCTGCTAAATGTCGAAGGTTATTATGGTATTGAGATTTTTTAACAGACATATTTTAAAAACTCGGCTGTCAATGGTTTTCTGTGAGTGCTTGCTAACTTAGATAGTCAGAATGCGGCATTAGATACTAAGTACCGGGAAGTTGAGGTAAGAAAGTTAGTTCTGTATTTGTTAGATAAAGTATGGTCACAATGGCTACGTACTTATACTATTAGAAAGCGACTCCTAGATTCATCTGCAGTGTTTCACTTGTGCACAAGCTCGCTTTCCATTTGTGCTCAAGCACATCACTAGTATCAGTTACAGTGACACTTCAGAGTCAATATGGAGTTATTCATGCAAGTTAAATGTTCAAGCAGCCGAAAAATATTTATAGGAAGTTAGGAAAATATTTTTCAGACCAATTTATGTTGCATTCATCTTTCTCATGATATTGCATGTACTGCAGAAGACTGCTCAATGTACAATAACCAGTATTGCACAAAGTCAGTCCATTTACTTATAATATAATTATCAACATGAACATTCTCATAACATACCTGATGTTGTTAGAGGTCATTCCACTTTTCCTTGATGAATTTCCATTACCAGATTCTTCATCTGTCTCAGATATTTTCGTCTTCTTGGATTTACAATATGCAATGATGAGGATAATGCTAGCAGTAAAGAATAATATTCCAGTAATGAGTAGGGACACTGCAATAATTATGTGAGGCTTTAGATCCACTGCCACAGGCTCTGTACTTTCCTCAATAACCTGGCCACGCTCCTCTATCTTTCTATTTTCAGGGTTCAAATACTTTGCTAAGAAAAAAAAGACGAAATAATGTGCAGAATTACTTTTATATTCAGATTTGTTCATGGAAATGTATTTATCGACTAGACTAGGTGAAGCAAAATTAATCTAAAATATTACTATTACTTATAATATTGCCTAATAAATTTCTCTGACAGGCTCGTAAAATATAATTTCCTTATTGTTAGTGTTTAGAGTAAAGTTTTCTAGTTGCAACAGTTGTTGCTACATTATTAATACACCAATATTCACAAAGAATTATGAAGCATCTCTTAAATTATACTAATATATTAATTCATACTTACTAAAGTCTGGTGAAAGTCTGCGTCTTGGATGAAATGATTCATGAATGTAATCTTCATGGAAATCTTTATTGTTTAGAGGACTTGATTCTGTGTTCTCTTGCTGTCTCTTTGTGGGATCTGGTGCACTGTGAAGTCTATTCCTTACATTTAGAAACTTTTCACTCAGATAGTTCAAGCCATTTTGGATCATATTAGGTATCTCTGGGGCATGATGTATAATATATTGTAATGCTCTGACATAAAACCCATCTACCGTTATTATTGGTCCATCTCTCACGCTTTGCTCTTTGGGGCCTATAATGAGATAGTGTTAATGAAAATTTTTCAAACAGCACTACTCTGTACTATAATAGATGTATATATACATGACATCACAGACTCGAGCAAACTTATGCTTAGCTGTAAGTGAAACTGTTGAATCTCAAGGACTCTAGCAGCGTTTGTTTGTGATTTATCTTACACTCTAAGGTTAGAGAAGTTCCTGCTACCCTGCCACCTGGAATAGGGAAATTACAAATGGAAGCCATGTATTTGGATGAGTAATCACAACGTCTAAACAATGGCGTTCAAGTAGGGAAAGTGAATGGGAACAGTGCTGTTCTCATACTTCTACCATATATATATGAGTACATTTATGGTAATTCAATATTTTTAGCTTAGTAGCATTAAAATTAGATATAATTCACAAAACATTTCAGCTCTCTCATAAGCCTTCTTCAGTTGTGAGGTGAGGTGTTTATGTGACTAAAATTCACATAAATGTCTCAGTATAATTCACATTTTTAAATGTCTTCATACCAGTTGTCTCTTCGTCTTTTGAAACCTCATGCTGTAGTGGAAAACTATTGGAATTTTGACTCATTTGATTGACATTGTAACTTCTTGTGTTTGTCCCCATCAGTTGAGACAACCTTTCCTTGATCCTGTTTTGCTTTTCATTCTTTTGTCCCAAGTTAAACATTTCTGTTCCTAGTTTACTGTCAAATTGACTAACTTTCTTATGTGGTAAAAGATCATTGACATCATCTTGGTGGACTGCTGTACAGTTATTAAATAATGACACATACAAATAATGACATGATTCGCTATCTAGTCGAGCAGTTATAAAGAAGTACACCAATAATTAGCACAATTATACACACACTCTGACTTAACAATTTAATATCATTCAAACAGAAGAGTAGAATAAACATACTAAATTTATACATGTAAATACCATCTGAATTGATTATTTCCTCACAAATTACGCAAAAACTACAAATAAAGAAAGAAAATGAGGCATTAGCTAACAACATCAGAGTTGACACATTATAAACTAAACAAATTGTGCTACAAAAGATCTTTCAGAAATAATATTCGATTGAACTTAGCTACAGCTAAGAGAAAACTATTTGATGTAGACTCACATAAATCATCTGGTACTCTTGATGTGGAAGGAGTTACTTTTGACTCCATTGTTTTGTATTTGTCTTCATGTTGAGAAGTTATATAATTGTTTCTATCACTGAAGTCCATTTGCTGTTTTTGGAAAGTCTTTGAATCTGAATTGACATTGTCACTTGGTGCTTTAGTTAGAATACTTTTAGACATCCATTTCTCTATCATCTTGTCTTGGTTTTCTTTTGACTGAGGTGAGTGATGTGTTCCAGTTTCAAACTTGCTGTTTATTTGTTTGTTTTTATTATGTGGCAACCTGTCCTTTACCTCAACTTGTGGGTGTGCTATGTATTTAAATAGATTTTAACTTTCAACAAAATTCATATAAAAATCAAAAATGTGATTTTATTTAAGTATTTTTTATATCAATTCAGCTTAACGAATTCAGAATATTCAATTAGCTAAAACTTCTGAAAACTCACACACATCAGGTGGAGTCATTGATGAAGCAAAATGTTTGGGATGATATTTTTGGTAAGCATTCTCTTCTTGAGTTGTAACATAGTGCTTCCCCGAGTCCATCTGCTGTTGTTGAGATATTTGATCAACATAGTGACTGGGTGCTTTAGTTTGATGTGATTGGGACATTCTTTCCTTGACCCTCTTTTCTTGTTTCCTGTCATGGCCTGAATATAACATATTCTCTCCAAGTTTGTAGTTATAATTCTTATTTCTACTTGCAAATAATTTTGTGCGTTTCTCAACTTGTACTGATGCTGTAGGAATAAAATAACTTTACTGAATGTCTTGTGTAAATTCTGTCAATTTGATTGTCAGGACATATATTTATCTATTAGTCATGCTAAGTATCAAGTACAAACTAAGTAAAGGTAAACTTGCTTGCTTTTATGTAAGTGAAGGAAATTGTCAATATTTTAAAAGTAATATGAACCTTTCTTCCTTTTACTCCTTGCTAATAAATTTGGATGGGAATGACTATTGTTTTAACTTACGTAAGTTTAGTGGAGTAGTTGGTGAAGTTGGAACAAATGATTTCATACCATTTCTATTTTTTTTCCAAGAGTCCATGTTCTGTTTCCCGCCTTCACTAAATATTCCTGGTAAAAACTTCCTATTACTAGGCTTATAAGTATTTTGTGACAAGAATTCATTTGATGATGTATCAGTTTGGGTGTCAGGGATAGCTTTTATATCAGAAAGAAGATTTCCATTTACTACTTTGGTTACTATTTTGTTAAGAAACGATCTTGAAGATCCAAGGAGACTAGAAGTTTCTTGGAGATTAGGTATATTTAATGTATCTTTCATATTAGTACCGTTCACTTTTAGCATAAAGGTTCCATATGTTTGATTATCATCGTGTTTGAATCTCAGGTATGAATTCAGTCCATCAGATTTCACGTTAAATATGGTGTTTGAGGGGCCTACAGGCCTCCCGTTTACGTACCATTGAAGCAATTTCTCAGGAAGGCCTGCATACTGTGCTAGTAGTGTAGTATAAATGGAACTGCCCAATCTTTCCTGAATTAGATCTGTTATGTTCAGTTCAAATTTATCTGGAATTAGTAAGTATGATTGGGTGAATAAGTCAATGATTTAATGCTAGTAACACAATGTTTCATGGCAGTATAATCAAATCCTAACGTTGTTTGCATATTTCTAATGTGCATTGCTTCACAATAACATCTCCAGCACAACTATCACTTAGGAAATATATCGCTTGAAAACAGATTATCACTCAAAATATGGGATATTCTATAGGAAGCTGCTTTAACATGAAGTATATAGTGGATAAGTTTTGAAGTCTACCACATCATTTTTACATGCATTAAAGCTAGCATGTTATTTTATCTTACTGTGCTTAGAACTGTAATATTGTATTGTCTAAATTAAGTCTACTTTTTCAATGGATACCCACATCACATGCTGATACTACTATAAATTCACACTTCCAACTCACTAGTTGTGATCAGTGTCTTTTCTACTGATTTAGTAGTGACATTGGTGGTGCAACTGTAAAATCCTCTATTTTTCACATCAAAATGATGGATGGTAATATTTGAGTATACAAATAAGTATGGTGATAGTCCGTTCCACAAGTTTTGGTCCAGGTCTAAAGTTGTGTTAACAAACGTTAGTAGTTTCGCAGTTGGTGAAATGCACTTCAATGAGACCTTGGCATCATACGGAACTTTCACTAAATGTCTGAGATATTTCTGAACTTTGCCATTTACTGCTACTTGTAAGGATGCTAGTATTTATAACATTACAATGAAGTGATCATATATATATACACATTGTGTAATGCTTTATATATATCTAAAAGAAAATGAAATAATTGCTTAATCTTATGCAGCACCGAAATTGTAACATTAGCATGATACTATTTACGAGACTGTGTAATCAAATTCCATTGTTTTAATAGCTTCACATATATATGCATTCAAGGTTAGTTAAGTTTTAACTCACTCAAATCTGGTGAGAGAGTTTGTAAATTACTATTTCCTTGAACAATTTTTTTGTGGGTATTCTTCTCTAGAGATTTAGCATGAGCAGGTAGGTGTGTCCATTCATTGACTTTATTTTCTGGTTTCCTCTTCTGTCCTAAACGAATTACTTCTCTTAGGAATTTCCTATCACTATCTTTGTCTTTGTTAGGTGCCATGCTTGCTCGTGAAGAAAAAATTGAGTTTTGACGGATGTAATGACTCTTTGGTTTAGGTTTTTGTGTTTTGTCTTGACCTAAACGAATGACTTCAGGTCTAAACTTTCTGTTAGTTGACTTATGTGTATTATGTGATAAGAACTGATTAACAGATGTGTCAGATTGAGGATCAGGATAAGCTGTGACATCAGAGAGAATACTTCCATGTGATATTTTGGTTACTACTTTCTTAACACTATTTTTTGTGGATTCTAAAATGCTTGAAATTTGTTGAGGATGAGGCAACTTTAGTGTATCCTTCCATTTTGTACCGTTCACTTTCAGCATAAAGGTTCCATATGTTTGATTATCATCGTGCTTGAATCTCAGGTATGAATTCAGTCCATCAGATTTCACGTTAAATATGGAATTTGAAGGGCCTACACGCCTCCCATTTACGTACCACTGAAGCAATTTCTCAGGAAAGCCTGTATACTGAGCTAGTATTGTTGTATAAATGGAATTTCCCAATCTTTCCTGGATTAAATCTGTTATGTTAACTTCAAATTTATCTGTTATTAGAATGTATAATTATTAATGGAAATGAGTTTTTAATATATATATATAATATATATTATATACATATAATTATTGTGCTTATAACATGAGTTAGAGTGTGATATGGTGAAATATTTCATGAGCAGGAGGCTAATTTATTTTCAAGAGTCAAAGGCAGTGAAAATATAGCCTGTGAGTGAAATATCTAGCCATATGACTCCAACGAGTGTAATAAGTGGTTTATTCCACACTAGATATCTTCACTGAAGTAGTTTTTTGTTAACTCAAGGTGTAAAGTTACCGAAAACTCACTAGGGGCTCCCCACAACCCTAGCTGATATTATTGCAGCTACTCTAACCTGGCTGGCTAGGCTCCACTAGAGTAAAAGTGGCTATAAAAACCCAGAAAACTTGTATGCCAGGCCTGATTGCTATATGCTTGCTCAATACAGCCATGACATTACACTTTGTGATATCCTGAGATATCTCACAGTACCTAAAAATATCATTGTGAAGATATCTAGCTTGAAACAAATATATATATTTCTCAGCATTGGAGAAAATCAAGTGCATAATTTCCACATAGTATATCTCATTTCAACTTCTTAGCTATCAGGTTGACATCCTAAAAGTCACCATTATATTGGATATTGATATTATTAAATAGCAACATGGAATAATTACCACTAGAGTACCATCAGATTCTACAATTGATTTCATATTTCAGAATTGCACGTGTTACAAAACACTACTAATGATATAATAAGTTGGAGCACTTGTTCTTACATGCTCGATACTTAATCTTCCAATAGTATTTTGACGTTTTATAATTGTCATTACTTAAACTACATTTTCAATAAATAATACACATCAATATAATTGCATATACAATTCTAAATACAAACTTTGAACTCACTAGTTGTGATTAGTGTCTTTTGTGCTGATTTAGTAGTGACATTGGTGGTGCAACTGTAAAATCCTCTATTTTTAACATCAAAATGATTAATTGTAATATTTGAGTATACAAATAAGTATGGTGACAGTCCGTTCCACAAGTTTTGGTCCAGGTCTAAAGTTGTGTTAACAAACGTTAGTAGTTTCGCAGTTGGTGAAATGCACTTCAATGAGACCTTGGCATCATACGGAACTTTCACTAAATGTCTGAGATATTTCTGAACTTTGCCATTTACTGCTACTTGTAAGGATGCTAGTATTTATAACATTACAATGAAATGATCATATATATACACATTGTGTAATGCTTATATAACTATAAAAGAAAATTTAACAATTGCTAAATCTTATGCAGCACCGAAATTGTAACATTAGCATGATACTGATTATGAGACTGTGTATTCAAATTTCATTGTTTTAATAGCTTCACATATTATGTATTCAAGTAACTGTTGATAGAATAAAAAATAATGTTATAGTTAGTTAAGTTTTAACTCACTCAAATCTGGTGAGAGAGTTTGTAAAATATTTTTTCCTTGAACAATTTTTTTGTGAGTATTCTTCTCTAGAGATTTAGCATGAGCAGGTAGGTGTGTCCATTCATTGACTGCTTTTTCTTGCTTCCGGTTCTGTCCTAAACGAATTACTTCTCTTAGGAATTTCCTATCGCTATATTTGTCTCTGTTAGGTGCCAAGTTTGCTTGTGAAGTAAAAATTGAGTTTTGACGGACATAATGACTCTTTGGTTTAGGTTTTTGTGTCTTGCCTTGACCTAAACGAATGACTGCAGGTCTAAACTTTCTGTTAGTTGGCTTATGTGTATTATGTGATAAGAACTGATTAACAGATGTGTCAGATTGAGGATCAGAATCAACTTTGACATCAGAAAGAATACTTCCATGTGATATTTTGGTTACTACTTTGTTAAAATTATTTTTTGTGGATTCGAAAATGCTTGAAATTTGAGGATGAGACAACTTCAGTGTATCCTTCCATTTTGTACCGTTCACTTTCAACATAAAGGTTCCATATGTTTGATTAACATCCCGTTTGAATCTCAGGTATGAATTCAGTCCATCAGATTTCACGTCAAATACGGTATTAGTTGGGCCTACAGGCCTCCCATTTACGTACCACTGAAGCAATTTCTCAGGAAAGCCAGTATACTGAGCTAGTATTGTTGTATAAATGGAATTTCCCAATCTTTCCTGGATTAGATCTGTTATGTTAACTTCAAATTTATCTGTTAGTAGAATGTATATTTAACGAGAATTAGTTAACAAATCATATTATAATATATATTATTTCGCGTCTTTGCAGATAATCAAATACATAATTTCCACAGACTATGTTTCATTTCAACTTCTTAGCTATCAGGTTGACACCCTCAAAGTCACCATTATATTGGATATTGCTATTATTAAATAGCAACATGGAATAATTACCACTAGAGTACCATCAGATTCTACAATTGATTTCATATTTCAGAATTGCACGTCTTTATGTAAAATTAATGGATCTGAAGAATTTGACCTGATAACAAAACACTACTAATGATATAGTAATAGTAATAGTGTTATAGCACAGCTAGTAGTAGACAGCATTGAAATCTGAGTAAGGTTTAAGGTGGTGCACTTGTTCTTACTCCATCTTAATCTTCTAATCGGGGTTTTGACGTGTTGTAATTGTCATTACTGAAACTACATTTTCAATTAATAATACACATCAATATACATGCATATACAATTCTAAATACAAACTTTGAA
>WLWD01003247.1_pt1 | contig 35991 bp, 26 predicted proteins | sample 6712731 | NCBI WGS metagenome assembly WLWD01 (sample SAMN12718690, study PRJNA576275) | sponge metagenome | isolation source: marine sponge | host: Mycale hentscheli | place: New Zealand: South Island, Marlborough, Capsize Point | collected 2014-11-01 | reverse complement strand
GTGTTCTATTGTGTCACCCCTATACCCCTATAATAGTGTTCTATTGTGTTGCCCCTATACCCCTATAATAGTGTTCTATTGTGTCACCCCTATACCCTATAATAGTGTTCTATTGTGTCACCCCTATACCCCTATAAATAGTGTTCTATTGTGTCACCCCTATACCCCTATAAATAGTGTTCTATTGTGTCACCCCTATACCCCTATAATAGTGTTCTATTGTGTCACCCCTATACCCCTATAATAGTGTTCTATTGTGTCACCCCTATACCCCTATAAATAGTGTTCTATTGTGTCACCCCTATACCCCTATAATAGTGTTCTATTGTGTCACCCCTATACCCCTATAATAGTGTTCTATTGTGTCACCCCTATACCCCTATAATAGTGTTCTATTGTGTCACCCCTATACCCCTATAATAGTGTTCTATTGTGTCACCCCTATACCCCTATAATAGTGTTCTATTGTGTCACCATATACCCCTATAACTCGTGTTAAATTGTGTCACCCTATACCACTATAATAGTGTTATATTGTGTCACCCCTATACCCTCTATTAGGTTCTATTGTGTCACCCCTATACCCCTATAAATAGTGTTCTATTGTGTCACCCCTATACCCCTATAATAGTGTTCTATTGTGTCACCCCTATACCCCTATAATAGTGTTCTATTGTGTCACCCCTATACCCCTATAATAGTGTTCTATTGTGTCACCCCTATACCCCTATAAATAGTGTTCTATTGTGTCACCCCTATACCCTATAATAGTGTTCTATTGTGTCACCCCTATACCCCTATAATAGTGTTCTATTGTGTCACCCCTATACCCCTATAATAGTGTCTCGCTTACTTGCCCAAAAAAAAACCAAAAAAAAAACCAAAAAAAAAACCTGTGCCGTTTATCAATTGAGTACACACTCACACACAAACATACATGATTACCTCTTCTTAGTTGATTGAAAATATCCTCCGCCAGTTTGATCTTGGACTCTGGTGAGCCATGTACCAAAGGAGTGGAACACAACTCTATGTACCTCACAAACCGATGCTCCGAATACTGCAGTCTCCCTAAGCAAGGAAAAGAAAATATAAATTAATTAATAAACTAATTGGCGAGCGAGTGAGACACTTACAGGGGTTACACAATCAAGATTCCGTGCTGTTTATTATTTTTTGTTAGTTTATTTATATGGTACGTGCAACCCCTTCTTTCACCTGTGCCACTGATCACGTAAATGGTAAAGCGTCTTGATTGGTGGGCGTAGCAAGCGAGACAATATCAGGGCTAACACAATAAAACATCAGTTTGTTGGCGAGTGTGTGAAGCAAGCGAGACACTTACAGGAGTTAACAATGAGATTCCGTGCTGTTTACTTATTTATATATAGTACATGCGACCCTGCTTTCACCTGTGCCATTAACTACGTAAGTTGGTAAAGCGTCTTGATAAAGTACTGAACCCGTCAACCATTCAGTAATGAGTTGCAGGCCTTGAAAGCAAGCTACTCTTGAGCAGACCTGCACGCCTGGACTTCTGTTTGCATAGTGGACCCAATAGCAATATTGTAGGTCATGTTAGAGCATTGTTAGCTCACTCACCATTTGTACTGGAGCACATCACCAGTGCATCAATCAATCAACCAATCAATCAATTAATGTTGAAATAATAATACTTGAAACTAGTCTAAATATTTCATAGAACATCCCCTCAGAAATAAACAACAACACAATTTCTTGGTTGCTAAGGATGAGACATCATTGTGATGGGACAACAGGATATCTATGTGGTATGGGACGTCAATATGGTATGGGACGTCAATATGGTATGGGACGTCAATATGGTATGGGACGTCAATATGGTATGGAACGTCAATATGGTATGGGACGTCAATATGGTATGGGACGTCAATATGGTATGGGACGTCAATATGGTATGGGACGTCAATATGGTATGGGACATCAATATGGTATGGAATGTCAATATGGTATGGAATGTCAATATGGTATGGGATGTCAATATGGTATGGGATGTCAATATGGTATGGGACGTCAATGTGGTATGGGACGTCAATGTGGTATGGGACTGGCATGTGGTATGGGATGTCAATATGGTATGGGATGTCCATGTGGCATGGGATGTCAATGAGGTCAGGAAACATCAAAATATATATTATACACACATACATACACAGTCAAGTTGATTCTGACGATCTTTACTATTTGGATTATATTGAGTTGTAAGGTTGTCAGTATTTTGAAGCATGTAACTAACTGTTGACTGGCATAGCAATTATCTTGGCATTACAAGGCTCCAACCTAAAATTGGTAAACTGACTAAGATTGTGCTACGAAACATCACTAAACTTCAACTGGTAGTCACTTAGAGCATGGCTGGTGTTGAGTTGTGACAGAGGGACTTTAGAACCCTTTAGCCTTCAGGGAGGGATGCTACATGTAGTGTCCTCACTTTCTGGGTAGGGCTTCTATATGTACAGTCCCTTCAATTTTGTGGTTACTAACAGTTTATATGTAAACTCCATCAGGCTATGCGCTTCACCATCACTGGAATTGTAAGCAACAATCACCATGTTCTAAATTAGCAAGGCAGTCGTAATGACTAGCGTTTAAGGTAGTTTTTCTCTGACGCAGCAATTAACAGTTAAATAGCAGATGTAGTATAACATTAGATAACTTTCCCATAGCTCCCAATTAACCTCTCTCTTTTTTGAGTTCCTTCATGATTTGCCCTTTGTAGTACAACTTGTCAAAATTGTCGAATTCCTGCTCAGACGGACTATTACACGGAGAAGGCACGACCTCTGCGCCATTTTCTTTTGTAGATGATTCAAATGAAGTGCTGTATCGCACTCTCCTCGCCCAGTTTACTCTACAACCACGTCGTAGCAACACAGATATCATGTTCTCCTCTCGCTGGCTTTTACTTGCAACGATTCCTTACCGAAATCAAAAGTTATCCATACCTTACCTTTTCGTGCACCCTTTACCTGCGCGCGCCTTTGGCACACACTGTACGTAAAAGTTTAGCGAGTCAACAATCCTGCTGTTACACTTTCCCTCAACCACTAGCTACTAGTGATGTGCTTGAGCACAAATGGCGAGCGAGCCTAAAGACTATACTATTTTTATATGAATGATTTTGACTTCTAACACTGAAGCTACGGAAAATAAGGTCCAGTTTTTTTATTTCGCATACACGGTAAAGGGATTTCAGTGCCATAGTGACAACTCTCTGCAACTGCTTGAATTGAAGGAAAAAAACAACAACAAAACAATACACGTTATTTAAAAGTTTTATTTGTGATATTCTTTAGCTAATAGTGGTTGTAACACACAATGCTTTGACACAACTGGAAATGCACCTACACAGACTTACCTTAGTGGTAGAAAGCGACTAGGGAGAGTAAGTTAGCATTATTGGTAAAGATCGTCTACGTTAACGGCGCTCGACGTTACCAGCGCTAACCATTGGGTATGTGGTCGGCTCTTTGCGGTAAGTGGTCGTCGGCTAAGGAACTGAGGTCACGTTGGGTTTTGGCTTATGCTTTGCCTCTGCCATTCTACAGGTTCTACTGAACCAACCAATATTTAAGAGATTTTTCCTGTTTGTGTAGCCTCCGCACTAATTGTGAAGTTTGTGAAGCAGGTAGTGGTAATTCTAGAAAGCTAACTATAGCTAAGTAGATTAATACAATCATCAGTAAGTGATAATTATGTTGTCCAGATCCAGGCAAGTGTGTTATTGCTACAATTAAAGAACTGGACAAAGGCTATTACTTCGACATTCGGAAAGAGTTCTGAACAGTGATCACCTTCTTACTTGTCTTTCCTGTATTTTTAAATCATAGCAATTGGCTGTACTTTTAACTTGTAACCATTTTCTGCAGCAATTCATCCTTCAATCACACCTGGAGAGCAGTTTGATGCTCAGGAGTTTTTCATTTTGATGTTTGATTATCTCACGAAAAAACTGCCACCACAGTAAGATAACCGTTTAATTTATCACTATTTCGAGATATTCTTCCACTACAGTTTGGAAACAGAGCTGAAACGTGAAGTTTACTGGGACATTTGATTGGGTTGTACTTTAATGTAACATTTTTAGCCATTTAGCACGCAGAAAATGTGTTTAATTTGGCATGAAGTATGTATGTGTTTACGGGTTTCACTTAAACTTACAACTTACAGCACCAAAAGGAGTACAAAATCATGTAAGTACATACACACAAAAAAGACAAAGCTCACCATAGCAGACAGAAGTTTATAAATAAAAAGGGACTCAAATACGTAAGGGTCTACTGTAACACCAATTAATAAAACCAATTTAAGAATTTGAATTTGCTTACTGCTGTAGTAAAATAAATCATCAATAGATGATTTATATTCAAATTTAGACTTAATTATGTGGGACCTACACACACTGTATTAAACACATTGTTCACTTTCAAGTAGAAGCTGTTTCTGATCTTTTTAGGAAGGCCTTAGATGATGAGCATATGTATACCTAGTGGAAAGTGTTCAAGGTAATGTTCGTTTAACTGAATGTGATACTTGGCATAGTATGATAATTATATTTTTGAGCCAATCTGGTTCACTATAATATATATATATTTTTAACTAAACAGGTTAAGCTACAATAGGATTATGCATTTACTATTTGCAATATTATAGTACCACAAAATTCGAACTATAATTTTAATGAGTAAGTATGCATAGTCAGTGTGGTGTTTATTATTCATTGAAGTTGTGGGAGTTTTGGACTTATCCAAGATGAGAATTTCATCCCAGCCATCTCTGATGTTTGTACATCTCACTAAATATTCCAATTCGTAAGTAATGAAGATTTGCTACTGAAAATAATTGTGCCATTTTTCTACTTCAAGATTGAGGATTGAAACACAGGGTCTCTTTTTTCATGTCGAAAAGATTGTTGTGTATCAACTCATTGGAGTTGTTGTATATCACAATTATTCTTCACAGATGAGTCATTAGCTATATATATTAGCGTAAACAGAATGTATGGTTTGCTACTAATGATGAAAAGGTAAATGGAATCATACAAGTTAGTAAATTTTAGTAAGTATTCATCTCTAAAGGTAACAGAGGCAAGTATTGAAGAAGTATTGACTAGCGATCCATTTCTACTGGTATATGAGAGAACTTGTAAGTATTCTAAACTATGTGTTGATTTACTTCACAGTTACGTACTTTTACTTCTTCATAGATAACCACTCCCATTCTCTTTCTTTGAATCAATGCCAGCGTGTGATAAACAGTCAATGGTTATCAGATGAGGTTCATTATTGTGGTTTATATTTTGATTTTGATCAAAATTATTTCTTGCTATTTTTTAGATCATAGACAGCTATTTGAAACTCCTTTGTAAGCAATCAATTCATGTTAATATAAGATGTTATTAAAATTGTTTGTTTGTCAACTTTTAGAATGTTAAGCTATAAAAATATCATTCACATAAACTTACTTTTACAAGTAGCAGGAAGTAATTCTGTATGTATATAGTTATATTCATTTAAGTACAGAATAAATTAGCAGCAGTAATTGCCTGCTCAATGCATGCTCTAATATTATTTAGCAGCTATGATTCAGTGGTGTGGAGATGCACCCAGCCATAAGGAAAGGATTGAGAGCAAGTGATGTCAGAAGGGCTTGGATTGAACTGTTGAACATGCTCAGCTTATTTATAGCTTGTTGGACTGTCATGGTCACCTAGTAGTTAGCTGTTTTGACATATGAAGATGCTTACACCCATTTTTATACAAATAGCTGGCTAATTGGTAAATGAAGAGTTTCATCATTTGCATCATTAGCTATTTTCGTGATTCTTATAATAAAGTCTGCCTGAAAATGGAAAATTGCTTTGCTTTATATTACCAAATTCTCACAGCATGTTAACACCCATGTCTTCAAATTGTCAATCACATAGCTAAATTCTTTGGAACATTTCATTTCCTATAGAGTCAAATGCCTATCATCAGAAAAGTCATTGCTGAGGAACTTCTCTGTGGAGAATTAGTGTAAATGAGTTACAGTGATTGCAATGTTAGTGTAAGTGTTAAATTCTTGCCCCTGCATGCCTTGCTAAATTTCTTTCACACATATAAGTACAAAAAAGTGATGTGCTTTAATGTTAGTGACATGAAGGTCAGGAAATCAAAAATTTCTAAGGGCAACCATTCGAACTTGATACAGTCTAAATATTCCAATCAACTCCATTCACCATTAGGTAATTTTTTATTTTTTCTTGAATTATTATTGCCATATTATTCGATAATGCCATTATTACATTACAATTGCATTTCTTTTAGCAGAACTTCCATCGACATCCAATAGGGGTTCCAGAAGTTCTTCCTACAGAGTACCCCTATTGCACCTGCACTGTACCCCTATCCTAAACATTTTTCTGCAGTGTATAGACATGGCAGTCATTAGCATTATATTTTTTTAGTTTTGCAAAGAGTTCCAAGTATCCCCTGAGTTGTAGACCCCCTTTTAAAAGTAACCCCTTACAATGTCTTGGTGCTACATGGCCTAACCAATAACCAATGTGCTTTCCCCATCGCTGCATATTTCAATCATACACAATACTATCTCAACTATTCTCTCTATCATCATTCCAGCTCCATTTTCCATTCATAATGCCTAATTTATCCACTAAAAAGTTGATCATGATCATGACCTAATGTGTTGGGACTGATTTTTTTATTTGTTTTTTTATTTTTACAGGAGTACGATTCATTCCTTTCCGGTTATTATTATAACGATGGAGATGTAATAAAGCTTATATGTGTTTTACCAAGTGGATATCAATTCCAAAGTTGGACTCATGCCAGGGGAGGTAGTATTTCCGTATCTTATGGATAATACATGTTACTTAAAGAAGAAAAAAAAACAATTAGTTTATTTAATAATAGCCAATGCCTCCGTGTATGATATTGGAATGTATCATTGTTATGCCAGTAAGTAAGTGAAAGCTGTCTCTGGCTTACAGCTTAGAGAGTAGATTTCTTTTTATTAATTGTGTCTCAGTGGGTTTAACACCTAAGGAGGGCCCTACATCTGCTAATGGGCAGACAAAGCCATCTGACTAATCAACACTTTCCTAGAATAGACAATAGCCTGCATCACTCACTAATTAACCTCAATTGTTATGTTCATTAACACTCTCACTTGCTGTTCATTCTTAAGGTGTCTCTATCTTGTCATTCCCCAGTTACTGTACTTGAAAGAATTATTGCAAACTGTAGTAGTTCTCTTCTCTGCTGACAGTAGCTAACCCCTTTTCTCTGCGATTAGTTGCCTCTACCACAGTAGCTAGCTATTGCAACGCTCTGTTCAATCACGGTCCTGCAGCTTGTGGCATATCCCTCTGACTGTGTCACTTCCAGGACTTGATTGCTCACTGCTGAACGGTTGTCTATCCCTACAATTAGGCTGGTCCTTTCAACTACCTTGTTGTGCGGGAGTTACAACCCCACGACAAATTGTTTGCATCTGTAGTTGATCAAACAAAAACTTAGAAGTATAATCCAATACAGACTTTTGCAATGTTGTCTTGAATATGTAAACTAACATTCTTGTGGCTTAGTGTTTGAAGTGGCAGGTATTCTGTGTGGCATTATTGCCTAGCCTGCTTATGCTTGGCTTAATAGTCAACTAGCTAAATGAATCAGATCATGCATTGATAATACTACTTTGATAGTATGCATGATTAAAATTGACAGAAATACAGAAAAATCATAGTGGAATGAAAATGGGAACAAAGTGAGTTCTGTGATTTTTTGCTTCCTCCACAGTAACTTCTTGCTACATTCCATCAAATCTGCATAAAAGAAACTAATGCTGAGTAACTTTACAATGGACCAATATCTTGCCATTACAAATGATTTACTCTCTAAGTTGGAAACAGTGTATTTGGTTAAAGATGTTGATACATGTATGTATGTGATTCCTTGCTGTGTTTATTTCCAGACTATAGTGGAGTTGTTGTTAGAGAAAGAGTGTGTGCATTCTATTTATTCAGATGGACTCCTGCCATCACTCCTACTGCCTGCCATCATTCCTACTGTGCCAACATTCCTACTGCCATCACTACTGTCAATGCCGCCACTGCTTACAGTCACTCTCACAAACCATTTTTACATCTTCTGGGAATCTCTCATATTTTGCATCTTCTCTATGTAAATTATTATTTTTGTAAAATTCTGAACTAAGCATTATTGTGTAACTGTTTGACTTGATGTGATCAAATATTCTTATATTGGTATCCATCATCATTCCATTGATAAAACACACAGTTTGTGTACCTACAGGCAAAAAAATATCACATACACTGTTAAAACGGGAGTGTTACAGTTACACTGAATTGAGCGTTCCCAGTGCTGGGAGAAATTAACGCTTCAGCCAGGTAACCATGACACTGCCAGATGTGTAAATGTTATCACTCTAATAAGTGTTTTGGTAACACTATCTGTAGCATAACAATTAACACCTTTAGGGTGCTTATCATAACACCCTAGGTAGTGTTGTGGTAATTCTTCCTCTGCAAGTACCACATGCGGTACAAACTATGAGTTAGAAGATAATACAGGATGTACCTAGAGTGGTATACGAGAACTAGCTTACAACACTTGTAGTATGATAAATAACAATAATAAACTTGAAAGTATACAATCAGTACACATGTAAGTCTTTAGCCCTAGCCCTAGTTCTAGACCCCTAGGTAACACCAGCACTACAGAATTTACCAATCATACCACCTGTTATACTATCAAAATTACAAAATTAAATACAAGTTGAAGTTGTTTTGTTTTAAGTACTACACGGTATAACTTAATTTGTGTGCCGTATAACATACTGTACCACTTGTACCACTTGTTATATGAGACTAGAATAGCACGGATAAACTGTTGCTATATACACTGTTTCATTTAACTTATAAACAAAATATGGTACATGCAGTACATTTCAAAACATTCAATCCAGTATTCAAAAACTAGTGTTACATGTGGTGCAAGTTTTACAGTTAATGGAATATTGCTTTTTCAAAATAGGCAATTTTGTATTGTGGCATACCACCTTGTGGTACGTGATGTAACACATCTGATACATGCATAATAAGTGATTATGCATCAAACACACTACTTCACATAGGTGGTACACCAAGTACCACATGCGGTACAACTTATGAGTTAGAAGATAATGCCGGATGTACCTGGAGTGGTACACCAGAACTAGCTTGCAACACTTGTGTATGATCTAACAATAAAAAACTTGAAATTGTACAAACAGTACACATGTAAGTCTTTAGCCCTAGCCCTAGCTCTAGCCCCCTAGGACCACCTTGTGGTACGTGATGTATCCCGTCTGATACATGCATTATAAGTGATTATGCATTAAACACACTACTTCACATAGGTGGTACACCAAGTACCACATGCGGTACAAACTATGAGTTAGAAGATATGCAGGATGTACCTAGATTGGTACACGAGAACTAGCTTGCAACACTTGTAGTATGATATTGACTACAACTAACAATAAAATACTTGAAATTGTACAAACGGTACACATGTAAGTCTTTAGCCCTAGCCCTAGCTCTAGCCCCTAGGTAACACCAGCACTACAGAATTTACCAATCGTACCACCTATTATACTATGAAAATTACATACAAGTATATACAAGTTGAAGGTGTTTTGTTTTAAGTACTACACGGTATAACTTAATTTGTGTGCAGTGTAACATATTGTACCACTTGTATCACTTGTTGTATGAGACTAGAATAGTGCAGATAAATTGTTGCTATATACACTTTTTCATTTAACTTATAAACAAAATATGGTAAATGCAGCACATTTCAAAACATGCAATCAGGTATTGAAAAACTAGTGTTACATGTGGTGCAAGTTTTACAGTTGATGGAATATTGCTTTTTCAAAATAGGCAATTTTGTTCTGTGGCATACCACCTTGTGGTACGTGATGTAACGCATCTAATACATGCTTAGTAAGTGATTATGCATTAAACACACTACTTCACAGGTGGTACATCAAATACCACATGCGGTACAAACTATGAGTTAGAAGATAATGCAGGATGTACCTGGAGTGGTACACGAGAACTAGCTTACAACACTTGTAGTATGATAAATAACAATAATAAACTTGAAAGTGTACAAACGGTACACATGTAAGTCTTTAGCCCTAGCCCGAGCTCTAGCCCACTAGGTAACACCGGCACTACAGAATTTACCAAGCGTACCACCTATTATACTATCAAAATTACAAAATTAAATACAAGTATATACAAGTTGAAGTTGTTTTGTTTCAAGTACTACACGGTATAACTTAATTTGTGTGCCGTATAACATATTGTACCACTTGTACCACTTGTTGTATGATACTAGAATAGCACGGATTAACTGTTGCTATATACACACATGATGACATTATAACTAATATGGCAAATATGCAATGCATGCTCTGGGCATGTGCAAAGTCAGCTGCTCTATTTATAGCTAGCTATATGAGGTCAGTGCTGTTTTAAGGACAAACAATAGAGCAGTAGCAAGCCTTTGAAGGACGAAGGACAAAGTCCAAAAATTAAGGACAGTTGGTGCCTATGCACTTCACAACCGTATAGGCCCTATCTCTGGAATGGATGTAGCTACAGTCTGAAACTTGTAAACTCCTCTTTCTCCCCCAAACAACCCCAACAAAGTTTATTTTGCATCTGTAACACCTACCACTTTGATATAAGACCCTTACCACAATAACAGGTTTACAGAGATCTAAGTGCTACGTTTACTGCACTTAACGTTGTTCGCAATGTCTCATATTAGTGGATTTGTTTGGAGGCGAGGGCAAGGAGGTATTTTTCTTTTTAATTATGCTAATTTCTTTTTAATTATGCTAAGGTATGAGTGGGTGCTAATTACCAATTAGCACCAATTAGCACCCTAGGGTGCTTATTTTCACACTCCAAACTCAGCCCAATCATACCTATAACCCTCTCTTCCTCGCCTACTCCTATGAACTACCACCTAATAGTCACCTCTTATTAGTCTTTTTTTTTTTTTTTTTTTTTTTTTTTAAATATGACTTTAAACAGTATGATACAGCACAAATGATACCGAAGGAATAGAGGACTGGAGCAGTTCAGCGGCTTTATGCCTTCTTGGCCAGTTTCTTTGTCATTGCCGCCAACTGTTCTCTCGGCGTTTTAATATATAGGTGGTAGGCGTTGCTCTTCCACCTGCCCAATGTCTTTATGGTGTCGTCACTGATGCCATGTTGTGCTGCCGTCGTGGCTGCTCCGCTCCGGAAGCTATGACCGGAGTACTGTGAACTGTCCACTCCAGCACTTGATAAAGCCCCTCTGACCTGCTCGACTAGCCTGGCTCGAGTCAAGGGTTTTCCATCCGCAAATCTGAATAGTGGACCTGACCTGGGGCCCCTGACTACTAGGTAGTCCAACATTGCCCCCACCGGGCAGAGTGAACATCCAGACCGCCCCACGCATACATCCACCCCCACTCGAAAAGGGTCAGTTTTAGATACTTTTAATCTGACCTTCAGTATTGATGGGTCATCCAGTCTGTCCACCGTTACATCCCTGAAGGAGTTCGTTGAACGCAGCGTCTGATGGTACCGTGATCTCTCCTGACCTTAAAAACCCGAAGAAGCACAGGGATGCCGCCGCCCACAGCATGACTTTGTCTCTCGTTCTTGGTGGGCTTGACCAGCTGGAATGGAGTGTCCTCAACAGGTCAATTGTGATTGGCCGGCGACTGCGTGGCTGGAGATTTTCCGCTTGAACTCTCTTCACCCCTCTAATGACCAACTCCAACTTTGCCATGGATGCCATGGCCGGATCCCCCTGGCTTAGCTCTATCTGGAGATGGCGGACCGCTGCTAAGTAACACTTAATTGATGTATGTTTTAACGAGCTATTGGCCAAATGTGCAACAAAACGACACAATACAGGTTCTGAGGTTGGAAAAGGTGGTATGTTATGTGAGTGACAAAACAAAATGTAACGTTTCTTTGCCGAACCATATGTCCTCTTCGTAGTAGGTGCTAGAGCGTGGTCCAGGTAGAATTCCACCTGGCTATCCAGTTCTTGGCAGTCCAATCTGGTTCTTGCAGCATTACGGTGTCCAGAACTTCCGCAGGAATGTGGGTGGCTTCCTGGTTTGCCTGAGGGTAATGTGAGAGAAACAGGGGCAGGTTATTTCTGGACAGTGCGTCGGCCAATGTGTTGCGGACCCCACTAATGTGTGTAGCATATATCCTGAATTCTTTTGTAGCACATAGGTACGCCAGGCATCGTAGCAGGTTCATTGCTGTCGGATTTTTTGAGGACCCTGAGTTGATGATAGCGACTACAGCAGCATTATCGCACCTCGACAGTACCGTTTTTCCCCTCCATGAGCTCCCCCACACTAAGGCAGAGACTACTATGGGCGCCAGTTCCTTCACTGTGATGTGGTGGTGAATAAACATGGCCGTCCATGGAACCATGAACCACTCCTTAACGCAATATGCCCCGCAACCCCACGTGCCTGAGGCGTCCGAGGTTACTACTGAGTCGGTCGGTTGTCTGGGACCGGGCCACATCATTGCTGTGCCATTCCATTCACTTAGGAAGCAGTGCCACCATTCAATATCTGCTTTTGCCTCTTTGTTAATCCGAACGTAGTGGTCCAGTTGTCTAGTCTTGGTTGACAACTCTATCAGCCTTCTTACATACGACCGTCCCGGTTTGACCGCTCGTCCCGCATGAGTGAGCAGCCCCACCAGTGACAGCAGTTCCCTTTTCTTGCAAGCTTTTCTGCCCCATTATGCAGATAGTAGAGCTCTCAGTCTCGTCAGTTTTTCGCCTGGGAGTCGGATTTCTAGGTGATTTGTATCTAGCTCCAATCCTAGGAATGTGATAACCTGTGCTGGTCCCTCATTCTTGTCCGGTTCAATTGGCATGCCCGCTCTCTCGCATGTCTCCTGCATGATCTCCATGTTGTGCCCACACGCCAGGGATGCAGGCGGTCCCACCGTGACAAAATCGTCCACGTAGTGTCTCACCCAACTAGCCCCTCGCTGCTCCATCATCCACTGTAACGCATTGGCCAATGCCGAGAATATCAGGGGGGCCAATCTCAAACCGAAAGGCAACGTTCTGTCCACGTACACCTTGTCTTCCCACCGCATTCCTAAGAGCAGTGAGTCTGTTGGGTGGACTGGAACATTCCGGTACGCTTGCTTCACGTCCATTTTTGCGAGATATGCCCCTCGTCCCAGCTTCATTATTTGGTGGACCACGTCATCCACTGATACATAGCTGAGGGACGACAGTTCCTTTGGGATGCCGTCATTCACTGATTTTCCCTCTGGTGATGAGAGGTCCAATATCAGCCTCCACTTGTTGGGGTTACTTTTCTTAGGAATTACTCCAAATGGGCGGCAGTGCACCAGTAGGTCTTGGGTTTCTTTGTCAGACACTTCCAGTATGCGGCCCCTTGCCAGCTCTTCCTCGATGTAATCTTTTACCACTTCTGGTCTCTCTTGCGCTGATGAGAAATTCTTCTGGCAGCTACCCAACTCTCGGCTCTGGTGACTGAAACCAATTCGGAAGCCGTGTTTCAGGCCTCTTAGCACATAGTTCATGAACTCTATGTCTGGGTAACCTGATAGTAGCTGGGCCCACTTAGCACTCTCTAATGGGGTGATAATTACTTTCAACTTAGGTGGTAATGACTCTTCACCCATCTCATTTCGCCTTGCCTCTAATTCCAGCAGTTGCTTGGTGTATTTGTAGGGTGTGTCTAGAGGAGGGAAGGAAAGAAGAGGAGGGAAGAGAAAAGATGGAATTAGAAATTATTGCTGGCCCCCATTACCTGCCGCTAAGTACTAGAACTTATGCATGCCGAATTACAGACACCCCTCATGGGCTAGATCAGTCCCCTTATGCTTCTTAGTTCCCATGTCTTATTTTTTTATTTTATTTTTTTAATTCAATATCAACTCACTATAATATACGCACTATACACAGTTATGACAACCACATTGTATAAGTCATTGCTTGCCACAGTTGTCCTGTTTTTTTTTTGTTTTTTTTCCTTTTGTTCACTTGGGCCCGTCAGACTGGGTGGCCCTCTGCTTGCGACTTGCCGCCTGCTTTGCATCTGCTAATCGGGTGAGGATCACCACAGGCACTGCAGGCATGCTTGTACCGGCAATCTCTTCCGAACTTGCAGTCGCCTGCGAATCTGTTATACCGACGGCACACTTCGGCGGACTTTCCCGTTGACTGGGGTGTTGTCGAACTCCACGTTGAGGTTCGCTGACGCTTTCTTGGCCCTATGGGGCAAGTCTGCTGTGTGTGCTCAACTGTGTGGCAGTTTGGACACCAGTTCTCAGCTCCTGTTGCCTGTCCCGTGAAACACAGGGAATAGATGCTTGGGTCCACCTTTGCCCAGGATGCCCCTGTGACGCCTGACATCTCCTGCCAAAAACTCGAGTCATATATTACCCAAGAGGGCCACTTGTAACGGCTACTGGCCTTAGCAATGATGGACTGATAGGCCATCAGCTCTGCTGCCCTTTCCGGGTGGTCCTGCAGGATGACCGCCGTATATATCGCAAAACACTGCATCCACGTTCCCAAATCTGGTATGATTTTTCGTGTGTTTGTCAGCTCTGCTGCCTGCAATACCACAATGTGGCCGCCCACATCCTGGTTCACTGGCTTGGCCTTTCCACGAGCTGGCGGGAGCTCCATGAATTCGATGTACTCATTCGCCTGTATTCTATCCACAAGCCTCTTCGGCAGCGCTGGCAGGCCTGTCCCTAGTTGTACCAGCGACTGCTGGGCATGGGGGCTCCGCAGTACCTCCCCCATGGCTGCTCTGGCCCTGGTTCCCTCGCTGGAGAAGGCTAGCAGGCCCAATGCTGCCAGCTCCTCTGCTGAGTGTCCTCCACTCATCATGGACCTGCCCTCTGCACCTGCAGCAACATAACAATGGCGTGTAACTATTTTATTTTAATTTGCACGTCCCCTCCATTGTGCGCCAACACCGGCTCCTTTCTCTAAGGGTACATACTTGCCCCCTTTTGCTCTCAGCTTTTTTTGCTGTCCCTTTTCTCTGAGCCTTCGTCCTTTCTCTTTTTTCCGGGCCTTTGCACACGCCCTTTTATCATAGCTTGCCCCTTTTTTCTGGTTTGCTCTTGCCTTTTGCTCTGGGCCTTTGCACTTACATGCCCTGTTTGCTCTGGGCCCTTGTACATCATCGCCCTTTGCTCCGGACCTTTGTGCTTAGTTGCCCTTTTTGCTCCGGGCCTCTGCTCTGGGCCTATGCTCTTGCCCCTTTTTTTTTTTTTTTTTTTTTAATTGCCTTGACCTCAAGGCCTCTATTGATGAACTTGTACCCATTGATCCGCCCGATATTCGATACCAGTACCTCACTGGCCTTGCACTTAACTTCACTCCCTTTCCCTTCCCATGATTCTATTCATGCCCTACTGTTATACACTATATATATATGTTATAGTTATAAACCAAAATTGAGGTTTGTATGCGATTTATAAACTCCCGAGTGGCGAGGATTTATAAATCGAAATACAAACCTAATGATTTTGGTTTATAACTATTTTATAGCCCAAACATAAACAACGAGCAAAGTATAGCGTTAGCTATCTTAGTAATTGTATTAAAGTACCCAAACTCTTCATTATTCCATTTTGCTTTGATCTGCCTTCCACCCTAATTATGGTTGCTAAGAACTATATCAGACTTTTCCCCGCTAATACATTTTCTTACGAGCATACCAGACTGTATCAGATTTATAGTTCTTAACGACAAGCGCGGTCGCTCGGGTAACGGGCTATAAATATATATATATATATTTATATATATATATTTTTTTGCTATACTCCAATCCCCACTAATCTTTGCCACTACCCTTAAGCCAGCACAAGCTACAGGCCCACCATTCCCGCTGCGTATCACATCCTAGCAGATGGAGGGAGAATGGTGTGGCCTAATATTATCCGTGCTTATCTTATTCCTCACCTCTCAGTGGCTCCGCCGTGTCCAGCGGAGTTCGGGAGTCGCCGCCGTCGTCGCCCGCCGGCGTCTCGTCCGAAGCGCCGGGTTCACCACCCGACCTACGCCCTGCCGTGCTCGCTGTCAGTTCTGGCAAGGTCTCACGGAGTTTGGCAGTCACGCCGTCCACTATCGCCTTTAGCGCATCTTCGCTCAGTTCTCGTTCGGTCGCCATTTCTCTAACACAATCAACTAGTCACGCTGCTTATTCGCTGCAAAGTCTCAACTGATGCTGTCCACGCGGGTGCCCCGCCCATTTATCTCTATGCGCGCCTGCGCTAGCTCGATCGGGCGGATTAGTTGCTCCGGCGACGCTTTACCTGCTTGCTCCTTGCTTCCCCGTTAACCCCGTTTAATGAATGCATTAAACTTCATTACACACAAAAATACTGACTCCGTAGCATAGAATCATTGGTAGGATACGCGGGCCTGACCATGAGTATGACGCAATAATGATGACGTAATAGCTTCGGAGTTATTTTCCATAGCAATATACATACAGCCAATTAACCTTTACTTGATTTGTGTGGGCGGAGCGCGTATCCGGTGTGCCAGCAACGGTTTCACCGTCAACAAACCATTGTCTTCTCTATTGTTGTTCCCGCTAACTACATGTACACGAGACTAGTACCGTCAGTGTGCACGTGATTCTGTAGCTAAACAAGTTGTTGAAAAATTGGTTAGTAAGTTGCTGTCGTCTCGACTAGCCGTGGTTGCCGTCGTCTCTCTAGCCGTAGTTGCTGTCGTGCCGTCGTCTCTAGCCGTGGTTGCCGTCGTCTATAGCCGTAGTTGCTGTCGTCTCTAGCCGTAGTTGCTGTCGTCTCTAGCCGTGGTTGCCGTCGTCTCTCCAAGTGTTGCTAGTTGCTGAGTTTCATCCGTTTTGGTAAGAAACTGGGATATGAGATTCATGCTAGTAGAATAACTAGTGATGTGCTTGAGCACAAATGGCGAGCGAGCCTAAAGACTATACTATTTTTATATGAATGATTTTGACTTCTAACACTGAAGCTACTGAAAATAAAGTCCAGTTTTTAAATTTCACATACACGGTAAAGGGATTTCAGTGCCATAGTAACAACTCTCTGCAACTGCTTGAATTGAAGGAAAAACAACAACAACAACATAATACACGTTATTTATACGTTTTGTTTGTGATATTCTTTAGCTAAGTAGTGGTTGTAACACACAATGTTTTGACACAACTAGACATGCACCTACACAGACTTACCTTAGCGGTAGTCTAGTGGACAATGTATTTTCAAGTAAATACTGTTGCGCACGGCTTATAACCATGACAAAGAGCGCATCGACTTACCACCGCCACTAACTCGAATAGAAATGGAAGTCCCTTAAGTTTTCAAGTTTGAACTGCACCGCAAAAGAATTCGAAACGGTAAACAATTTCTAGGGTGATACGGGTTATACTGATCGATAAACCAGAGGATTCTGTTAAGTGCAATTTGACATACGTCCATACATATATACAAATAAATAAATAAACATCCCCGATTTTCAATTGTGTTACCCCTGTAAGTGTCTCGCTCGCTCGCTCGCCAATTACAAGTTTTAACCACAAGGCTCAAAAGCAGCTGGCATAGAGAGGACAGGCTTTTGGTGGGATTTAAAAAAAAAATTATTCATGACATTTTGTTTTCCACCATAACTTTGTTGTTGTTCGTCCAATATCCTTGACTTTGATGCCAAAAGATAGCTTATTTTAAAGGGCTTTTCGGTCTACTAAGGAACCCGAGTAGGAGTAGCAGTCTAAAACAAAGAGTAGGAGTAGGGTCTCGTAACAGGGGGTGGAAGTAAAATTAGGAGCAAGAATTTAATTTCCTGTGTCAATATAACTTTACTAGCCTGATTTTTCCTCCTCAGAAGAAGAGCTGAACTAAAGAAAAGCATGACAATTTTATATCCTGGTGCTGTTGAATCTTGCCTTAGCTAGTAAATCATGTGGAAGCAGCAGTTAATAAGACGGAGGAATCAGACTGTGGTTTAGTTTGATAAATAGCCAGAAACCTGTCAGGAAACTCCTGGATCCGCCACTTTTATGTACAACATAAGTGTTCTTTGAGCAATGATTTGGTTGTATAGAGGTGATATTCTGCCACAGGCAACCAGTAACTATAGCATAGCATTGAGGGTGTGAGAGCCGCCTTGGTAAATTGAGATTACTATTGTTTTCTTCCATGTCTAGCAACTTGATGTCAAATAGCCCAGAGCTTAAACGCATTTGGAGAGAGTGGAACTAAGCATGTCAGGTGCAACGGGAACTGGTATCGAAGAAGATATAATAGTAAGGGGAAATTTTTTTAGCTCTCAAGAGTACATTGATAATTATATTTTTGTTCTTATTCTTTAAATCATGTTAGTTACTGTCACATCTCCTCTTTCTTTAGTGTATGTTTTAATGATGTGATTCATTTTATTAACTGCTTTCCTCGTATTTCAGAAGGGAAGAGTAAGGCTTGGTAAAATATCATTTAGAAGTATTAGTGGATCGAATCGCATTTTTCATAAATCTACACATGCAAGCTATGCCAAGCCGCCAAATCCTACCACGTGCAGCAAGTCAAATTGTTACCCACTAGGCATTATTAAGTTAGCCGGTGTAATGGATCCTGAATTTTCACCGTACGTAGTACATGATGTCATTCCAGGCGGAGGAGAGAGCGGCAACGAATTGTGTCGAGATGTGATGGAATGGCTAAAGAGAAAGAACTTCAAATATGCTAATTCTGGATTGAATGCTAAGGTGTCTGTGGGGATGTCACTGCGAAAAATGGGTGGAGAGAGCTCTTGGATCAGAAAAGATAAAAGGTTTGATGTTGGTATTGTTTCTGAAAGTGAAAATTATCCACTTGTGCAAATTGAGGTGGAATCCAGTCGAAATGAAGAAAGCACGATTATGAAGTTGATGTTTGGATTAATTGATCAATTACGGTACTATAAGAACAAAGGTGTCCTTATTTCAGAAGTTAGTGGATTTTTCATTCCTGTCAAACCCGGATATTTCAAAAAGGTTGTTTGTTCTTGGAACGATGCTAAGTTAACCTATATTAAAAAGTGTATTTCATTAAGAAAAGAAGAATTGTATCCCGAAATTAGGGATGCTTTTAAGAATCAAGATGTTGTCATCGATGATGTGTTTTCAACAGAACTTGTCTTTCCACTAAGTCGTGAATTTGTGAAACATACGTTTGGTCAAGATGCAGAACAGTTGAGATCGGGGAATTCGATAGTTATACTGTGCTCTAATGAAGGGTATGTTTACAAGCATGTCTTTTCCCAAAATGAATCGGATAGGTTGATTCAACTACGTCTTTCAGACTTTTCCTTCCAATATTCTTCCAAACCATGTGATATGAAGACATATGATGGTAAGACATATTTCCAATATAAAGCTTTGAACGTTCCAGCAACTAAAGAAGAAGCACGTGCCGTTCTACGTACATTTGTACATGATTTAGTTGAAGCAATAACAGAATTGCATGAAGTAGGTTATGCCCACCTCGACATTAGATTGGAAAATGTATGTTTTAATGAGTGTGGACATGTAATACTTATAGACCTTGACAGATCAGATGACATAACGTCGTCTTCGTTTGATAACTATGGAAGTTCACAAATGTATCAAAGTGAAAATGCCTTGTGGGTGGCAGAGAATTATGATTGGAAACAATTATCTATTTTGATCCATTACATACTGAATGAAGAGATAGTGGACTACCATGAAATTCAAATATTCAGTGATACATATTCGGATTTGTTTCTCTATACCCTGTTCAGTGAAGGTAAAGCATACGTGTGCATTATGTTTGCTCCTTGTCATAATCATTTGTTGTGATCTTTTGCAGGGAAATTCGACAAAACTTTATATGACCAGTGGATGAATAATTTAACTTAAGCTCTCAACTAGAACAGTTCACTCTAGTCAATGTTTTATTCTTTTTTTTCTCTATTAAACATTGAACAGATATAAGGAAATATTTAGCTCTCAACTAGAACAGTTCACTAGTTAATATGTTTTATTCTCTTTTTTTTCCTCTTTATTAAACATTGAACAGATATAAGGAAATATTTTATGCTACATGTATTAGAACAAATTGGCTCCTTCATGTAACCAATTTGTCCTAATAATTGGTATGATTAGTTCTGACGGTTAACGACTACTTGAAAATATTTTTGTATATTTACATGTATTTGATAGGTTTCATCAGGTATTGACACCAAACTTTTTCAACCACTTTATATTGTCATTATAGACTTTTTTAAATAAAAAAGAAAGTTATTTGCAAGTGTGCACACATGTTGAGTTACCCAGAGGATAAACTTGTACATAACGACACGCAACTATAAAGCCAAATTCAACAGGCCACTTCTCATCCACAGAGTGGGTGGAGCTTCCAAAGTTTGAAAAGGCTTTCAACTTGAACAAATGCAGTTGTTGAACTCTGTAGTAGTCACTGACATAGCGTATTTTTTCTTCATGGAGCCAATTTGGCTCACTGAAGTAAAAATGTGCCATGTCAATGACTTTACAGAGTTGAACAACTGCATTTGTTGAAGTTGAAAGCTTTTCTGAACTTTGAAAGCTCCACCCACTCTGTCGTTGTGAAGTGGCCAGTTAAGTTTGGCTTCTAGTTGGGTCTTGTTATGTATAAGTTTATCCTCTGGCTAACCAAATCCTTGTCCACACTTGCAAAGACTTTTTCTTTCATAGAATATCTTCATACTAACAATATAAAGTGCTTTGAAAATGTTGGGTGTCTGTATGTGATGAAATTAATCAAATACAAATAAATAGCTAGTTCGCGTGTACCACTCCAGGTACATCCTGCATTATCTTCTAAGTCATAGTTTGTACCGCATGTGGTACTTGGTGTACCACCTATGTGAAGTATTGCGTTTAATGCATAATCACTTATAATGCATGTATCAGACGGGATACATCACGTACCACAAGGTGGTCAGTGTATATAGCAACAGTTTATTTGTGCTATTCTAGTATCATACAACAAGTGGTACAAGTGGTACAGTATGTTACACCACACACAAATTAAGTTATACCGTGTAGTACTTAAAACAAAACAACTTCAACTTGTATATACTTGTATTTAATTTTGTAATTTTAATAGTATAAAAGGTGGTACGATTGGTAAATTCTGTAGTGCTGGTGTTACCTAGGGGGCTAGAGCTAGGGCTAGGGCTAAAGACTTACATGTGTACCGTTTGTACAATTTCAAGTTTTTTATTGTTATTATCATACTACAAGTGTTGCAAGCTAGTTCTCGTGTACCAATCAGGTACATCCTGCATTATCTTCTAACTTATAGTTTGTACCGCATGTGGTACTTGGTGTACCACCTATGTGAAGTAGTGTGTTTAATGCATAATCACTTATAATGCATGTATCAGACGGGATACATCACGTACCACAAGGTGGTCCTAGGGGGCTAGAGCTAGGGCTAGGGCTAAAGACTTACATGTGTACTGTTTGTACAATTTCAAGTTTTTTATTGTTATTTGTAGTCAATATCATACACAAGTGTTGCAAGCTAGTTCTGGTGTACCACTCTAGGTATATCCGGCATTATCTTCTAACTCATAAGTTGTACCGCATGTGGTACTTGGTGTACCACCATGTGAAGTAGTGTGTTTGAGGCATAATCACTTATTATGCATGTATCAGATGTGTTACATCACGTACCACAAGGTGGTATGCCACAATACAAAATTGCCTATTTTGAAAAAGCAATATTCCATTAACTGTAAAACTTGCACCACATGTAACACTAGTTTTTGAATACTGGATTGAATGTTTTGAAATGTACTGCATGTTATTTTGTTTATAAGTTAAATGAACAGTGTATATAGCAACAGTTTATCCGTGCTATTCTAGTCTCATATAACAAGTGGTACAAGTGGTACAGTATGTTATACGGCACACAAATTAAGTTATACCGTGTAGTACTTAAAACAAAACAACTTCAACTTGTATTTAATTTTGTAATTTTGATAGTATAACAGGTGGTACGATTGGTAAATTCTGTAGTGCTGGTGTTACCTAGGGGTCTAGAGCTAGGGCTAGGGCTAAAGACTTACATGTGTACTGATTGTATACTTTCAAGTTTATTATTGTTATTTATCATACTACAAGTGTTGTAAGCTAGTTCTCGTGTACCACTCCTGGTACATCCTGCATTATCTTCTAACTCATAGTTTGTACCGCATGTGGTACTTGCAGAGGAAGAATTACCACAACACTACCTAGGGTGTTATGATAAGCACCCTAAAGGTGTTAATTGTTATGCTACAGATAGTGTTACCAAAACACTTATTAGAGTGATAACATTTACACATCTGGCAGTGTCATGGTTACCTGGCTGAAGCGTTAATTTCTCCCGGCACTGGGAACGCTCAATTCAGTGTAACTGTAACACTCCCGTTTTAACAGTGATGTGCTATTTTTTTGCCTGTAGGTACACAAACTGTGTGTTTTATCAATGGAATGATGATGGATACCAATATAAGAATATTTGATCACATCAAGTCAAACAGTTACACAATAATGCTTAGTTCAGAATTTTACAAAAATAATAATTTACATAGAGAAGATGCAAAATATGAGAGATTCCCAGAAGATGTAAAAATGGTTTGTGAGAGTGACTGTAAGCAGTGGCGGCATTGACAGTAGTGATGGCAGTAGGAATGTTGGCACAGTAGGAATGATGGCAGTAGGAGTGATGGCAGGAGTCCATCCGAATAAATAGAATGCACACACTCTTTCTCTAACAACAACTCCACTATAGTCTGGAAATAAACACAGCAAGGAATCACATACATACATGTATCAACATCTTTAACCAAATACACTGTTTCCAACTTAGAGAGTAAATCATTTGTAATGGCAAGATATTGGTCCATTGTAAAGTTACTCAGCATTAGTTTCTTTTATGCAGATTTGATGGAATGTAGCAAGAAGTTACTGTGGAGGAAGCAAAAAATCACAGAACTTCAGTGTAACTGTAACACTCCCGTTTTAACAGTGTACTGGTTAAGGTGGGAGGGATAGCAAAAAATCTGAATTTTTTTTTTTAAATTAAATTTTTTTTTTTAAAACTCGTATAGATACACTGTAACCTGTGCAAACGCGGTATAAAGGTAAGGGTCGACTATATATTCTGCGCATGCGGGTTTTGCTTATTATTTTAGAGTGCCTCATCGTTATGCACACCTATAACCTCTGGCTAAACAAAAATACATTCACACTTGGATATAATTTTTTTTCTCTCAAAAAGGTCTTTGTATTTAAATAATAAAAAGTTTAAAAAGTTTTGGTGACTATGTACCACCAATTATGTATTATGCATGTTTATGTATAGGTAAATAACATAACACAAATAATATTGCACTAGTACACAAATAACTCTTTTGAAGAAGCGAACACACTACCATAAAACTTGTACTATTTTTATCATAGGTTGTAATACTTATATTAAATGTGCTACATTTGCTCAATGTTGGAGCTGTTTAAATTCATGGTGAACAGCATCTCTTCAAACTGCACCTCTCTCTCCTATTCTCTCTTTTGTAGAATATCTTCATACTAACAATATTAAGTGCTTTGAAAATGTTTGGTGTCTGTACGTGATGAAAATTAGCAAATACAATTAAATATGCAAAAATATTTTCAAATAGTCGACCGTCAGAACTAATCCATCCAAAAATTGGGACAAATTGGCTCACTGAAGTAAAAATGCGTCATGTCAATGACTTTTTCCCAACTATTAAGCCAAACTCAACAGGCCACTTCACAACCACAGAGTGGGTGGAGCTTTCAAAGTTCAGAAAAGGTTTCAACTTCAACAAATGCAGTTGTTCAACTCTGTAAAAGTCATTGACATGGCGCATTTTTACTTCAGTGAGCCAATTTGTCCCAATATTTGGATGGATTGAAAATATTTTTTCATATTTAATTGTATTTGCTAACTTTAATCACGTACAGACACCAAACATTTTCAAAGCACTTTAATATTGTTAGTATGAAGATATTCTACAAAAGTAAAGTCTTTGCAAGTGTGGACACGGGACTGTATTTTCATTTACCACCACTCCTACTAAATAGGTACCAGCCACGTGGAAAGAAAGTACTAGAAAGGTAATAGAAACTTCAAAATATTGTAATTGAAATGCTCTGACTGTAGCACCTGCAAATTCCATCTCCAGCTTCTTTTATAGACTGTACTGTCACTAGTACAAGTTAGCAAGAAACATTTGGCAAACTTTTGTAGTGCACAAGATAAGGAGGCATAAATAAACATCAGCAATATGAATGGAATGATTTTGAAAGTTGTGCTGTTAGTTTGATGAAGTTTTCCTGTCCTTATCTTGCATCTTTCATAGCTTGACAAAATCTGCATATGAATCTAAGGGAAAAAATTACAAACTTTGTAAAGAAAAGTCACTGACTACCCTGCAAATGTAATATATTACAACAGGATTATTCTAGAATAAATGCCTTATATACTATCAAGTGTATATATTTATAGTCCCCAACATTTTAAAAATATGACAAATTCAATCTAGTTATCTAGTGGGCACGCATAAAAATACAACCACTAAAATTAACTTGTCTTGAAAGTTTCTGTGTGGATAAAACACTAACCTTAGTATAAAGCTGTAAAGTGAATCAATGTTGGCTGAAATAAACGTATTGTTGGTAACCTCACAAAACTCACTAGTAATGGTAGTCTCCAGAACTATATATTGTGTTTCTTCATATAGTTGATGTAGTATGGCCCCTATAACATTAGTGATAGATACTGCATCAGTAAAATTTACTACATAAACATATTTTAATATAAAATAAAACCCTTCAACATGTTACTATACACTAGCTAGAATAATTTACTTGGCATAGTATCAATTTTAAATGTCGATATGTAACTCGTGCATTGAAATAGTAGACTTTTTCATCAGAGAAGCTAAACATGCAACAGACATTACGCCTCCCACAAGTAGTTTCAACGGAAAACTTCAATTCCAGCACTTTGCTTTACTCAGTGGCTTCCGTGGTTACGGTGTGACAATAGAGTGTTACCAACAAAAGTTTACGATTGTATGGCCAAAATATAACAAGCTTTTTCTGAACAAAAGAGAAAAAAAAAGAAAAAAAAACTGAAACAAAAATTCTGGCACATTAATGATCGTCCAGTACAACATTTTGATGCCTTTTTCGACCATTGATAGACAAACTGAGTACTACAACCCTCAATTGCAAAGATCATGGTTTTGTGATTACATTGTCGGAATTACTCGCATATCTGATAGTTTTAGCAATTCTTAATAACCGAGTTATGCCCTCTGCTATCAGTCAATTCAGTAAGTCTTAAAGATCTCTCTGCTGTAGTTTCAAATGGAAAGCATGAGTCAATTTTTTAGAAAGTTAAACATTTTCAGCGATAGCAGCAGAACTATCTAGTTCTTCTAAACCTATTGGATCCCAGGTATTTTAACTATCTAGTTCTTCTAAACCTATTGGATCCCAGGTATTTTAACTGTCTAGTTCTTCTAAACCTATTGGATCCCAGGTATTTTAACTGCCTAGTTCTTCTAAACCTATTGGATCCCAGGTATTTTAACTGTCTAGTTCTTCTAAACCTATTGGATCCCAGGTATTTTAACTGTCTAGTTCTTCTAAACCTATTGGATTTCAGGTATTTTAACTGTCTAGTTCTTCTAAACCTATTGGATCCCAGGTATTTTAACTGTCTAGTTCTTCTAAACCTATTGGATCCCAGGTATTTTAACTGTCTAGTTCTTCTAAACCTATTGGATTTCAGGTATTTTAACTGTCTAGTTCTTCTAAACCTATTGGATCCCAGGTATTTTAACTATCTAGTTCTTCTTCTAAACCTATTGGATCCCAGGTATTTTAACTGTCTAGTTCTTCTAAACCTATTGGATTTCAGGTATTTTAACTGTCTAGTTCTTCTAAACCTATTGGATCCCAGGTATTTTAACTGTCTAGTTCTTCTAAACCTATTGGATCCCAGGTATTTTAACTGTCTAGTTCTTCTAAACCTATTGGATCCCAGGTATTTTAACTGTCTAGTTCTTCTAAACCTATTGGACTCCAGGTATTTTAACCATCTAGTTCTTCTAAACCTATTGGACTAGGTATTTTAACTATCTAGTTCTTCTGCTAAACCTATTGGATCCCAGGTATTTTAACTGTCTTGTTCTTCTTCTAAACCTATTGGACCCCAGGTATTTTAACTATCTAGTTCTTCTAAACCTATTGGACTCCAGGTATTTTAACTGTCTTGTTCTTCTCTTCTAAACCTATTGGACCCCAGGTATTTTAACTATCTAGTTCTTTTAAACCTATTGGACCCCAGGTATTTTAACTGTCTTGTTCTTCTTCTAAACCTATTGGACCCCAGGTATGTTAACTGCCTAGTTCTTCTTCTAAACCTATTGGATCCCAGGTATGTTAACTGCCTAGTTCTTCTTCTAAACCTATTGGACCCCAGGTATTTTAACTGTCTTGTTCTTCTTCTAAACCTATTGGACTCCAGGTATTTTAACTGTCTAGTTCTTCTAAACCTATTGGACCCCAGGTATTTTAACTATCTAGTTCTTCTTCTAAACCTATATATTGGATCCCAGGTATTTTAACTATCTAGTTCTTCTTCTAAACCTATTGGACCCCAGGTATTTTCTCCAGTGACACTTTGATTTCACAATCTTGTTCTGTTCGTAAGAAAATTTTTCTTTTAAAAAAAATCCTACTTTGTTAAATATTTTTTCTTCTTAAGGTTAAATTTGGTTAGTTTTACACAAACAGAATAGAGACTCTGGATGGGTTACATCTGGTGTTTCTCCTAACGAACTGTAAGTTCAACCATTGTTAGTAAAAAAGTTGAATCTTTTATAGTGGCACTCTGAGGCATGTGTTTTTGTTAACTCAAGACCTCTCTCCAGTGTGGTGTGCTATGATGACTCAAAAGACATTACAACTTTACTCTCTAATAGATGAAAATTATGATCACTTACTAACCTTTGCTGAAGCCATTCTTATATTCATTTCAGTTTTATCCAATTCTTTGCAACTCTGGGACAAAACCAGTAAATAAATAATAATTATTGTATTCAAGCACATTAACACAAATGAGAAAGAAAAAGTGACTCACATACCTGTAACAGTAAGCTTGCTTTGTCATTTAGCTTACAGTCCAAGTATGTGAAATACAATATGGTATTAGTTTTTTCTTTATACATCTCTCCACTGTTTAGAACTTTGTGGTCCATCCAATCTTCCAGTGAATGTCTTTTGTGTATGAGCAGCTTAAACAAAAGACTCAAATATTCTCTGTCTATCTTAAGCATCTTAGATGCTTCTTGGTGAGCCTCATCCATCTCCTCTCTATTACAACATTGTAGCAAGAATATAAGGACAGAAACTATACATAACTAGTGATGTGCTTGAGCACAAATGGCGAGCGAGCCTAAAGACTATACTATTTTTATATGAATGATTTTGACTTCTAACACTGAAGCTACTGAAAATAAGGTCCAGTTTTTAAATTTAGCATACAGGGTAAAGGGATTTCAGTGCCATAGTAACAACTCTCTGCAACTGCTTGGAAGGAAAACAACAAAACAATACACGTTATTTAAAAGTTTTCTTTGTGATATTCTTTAGCTAAGTAGTGGTTGTAACACACAATGCTTTGACACAACTGGACATGCACCTACACAGACTTATCTTCGCAGTAGTCTAGTGGACAATGTATTTTCAGGTAAATACTGTTGCGCACGGCTTATAACCATGACAAAGAGCGCATTGACTTACCACCGCCACTAACTCGAATAGAAATGGAAGTCCCTTAAGTTGTCAAGTTTTAACTGCACCCGCAAAAGAATTCAAAACGGTAAACAATTCAATTTCTAGGGTGATACGGGTACTGATCGATAAACCAGAGGATTCTGTTTAGTGCAATTTGGGACGGGGTCGACAACCGAACTAACAAAAAAACGCGAGGGTCAAAGTACAAAAATGCCTTACGTACGTCCATACATATATACAAATAAACAAACATCCCCGATTTTTTCATTTTTACCCCTGTAAGTGTCTCGCTCGCTACGTTCGCTCGCCAAATACATTTCTTTCATCTAGAAATTTGTTCATTTTAAACCTATACTTGAAATATTTTATCTCAAATGATGTGTTCAAGTGATTGTAATTTATCTTGGCCCATATATAATTTATGCATACCTGGAAACATGAGCAATAAGTCTTGCTTGACGGATGAAGTACTGTGGCACCAGAGGCAAATCCTGGTTCAACTGAGCTATTTCATCTAGTTTTCCTAACTCAGCCCACAGTCTCAGAATACTTTGATATGAAGGTCCCCATTCTTTGTCTATTTCTTTTAGTTGAAGTAGAATGTCTTCAGCACCTATTCAATAAGTCAGTAATATGTAAGTCTGTGACACAACGAATCATTCACTAACGTTTCTCATCCTTCAATGCCACGAGTGTGCACAAAATAGAATTCAGCATACTCTTATTTGGAGAGTGGATCTTCTTCATTTCACTGAATAATAGGTATACAAAATGAAGTGTTAGTTCTATGTTCATAATTTCACTAAGTTTCATGATACAGGTGAATAGAAATAAATATTTTATTCTTGAGCATAAATCGATGACAAATAGTAAAGCAAAAATTGCTCTTAGATTGGGAAGAGAACCCTATTAGGGTAATACTTAGGTGTAATAGCCAGGTCAGAGTGAGCATATAAACATGGAGGGTTATTTCACTTTGTATTCAACCAGGATCCTACAATATTTGTTTCAAAATTATGTCTTACGCTAAGAGATGATCTCCTGTCTGTGCATCAATCTCATAGGCCATACAGACCACTTTCTTCCATACAAGTACAGGAATCTCAGCTTCTTTGTGATCATCAATGATGTTTTGGAAAAGTTCTAAAGCGCTATCATAATCCTGTACCAACAATAGAAACTTTTCAATACTTTTCAAGATCAGCCCTGCACATTACAAATGAATGTAATAACTAGTGGTGTGCTTCAGCACTAATGGCGAGTGAGCCATTGTGCACAAGTAATTCACACAAGGTAGAATGTGATGAAACTAATTTTTGAATTTACTAAATCTGTACACAAAAGTAACAATAAGGCTACATTTATTTAGTTTGCCTAAAGTTAATGTCTTAGCTCCTGTTCATCTATGCTTCAATAATAGCTTGCTTTCAAGATCCGCAACTCATTGTCTGGCAGATCCATTTTGTTATTTTATCAAACACCGTTCCAACTTATGTAATTAGTGGCACGGTCGAAAAGGAGGTTGCATGTACCATACAAATAAACAAAAAATAAATAAAAATAAACACCACTGAATCTCATTGTGTAACACCTGTAAGTGTCTCATTAGTTTAGCTCGCTCCCAACACGAACCCCCCAATTTGTTATCTAAGACTGCTGAGTATCACAGCTAACTTTGAGTGTCACAACTAACTTACTTCTCAATGCTCCTGTGATTACTGAGTGTCACAGCTAACTTACTTCTCAATGCTCCTGTGATTACTGAGTGTCACAACTAACTTACTTCTCAATGCTCCTGTGATTACTGAGTGTCACAACTAACTTACTTCTCAATGCTCCTGTGATTACTGAGTCACAGCTAACTTACTTCTCAATGCTCCTGTGATTACTGAGTGTCACAGCTAACTTACTTAATGCTCCTGTGATTACTGAGTGTCACAACTAACTTACTTCTCAATGCTCCTGTGATTACTGAGTGTCACAACTAACTTACTTCTCAATGCTCCTGTGATTACTGAGTGTCACAACTAACTTACTTCTCAATGCTCCTGTGATTACTGAGTGTCACAACTAACTTACTTCTCAATGTCCTGATTACTGAGTGTTAACTTACTTAATGCTCCTGTGATTACTGAGTGTCAACAACTAACTTACTTCTCAATGCTCCTGTGATTACTGAGTGAGTGTACTAACTATTACTCTACTGCATGCTCCTGTGATTACTGAGTGTCACAGCTAACTTACTTCTTAATGCTCCTGTGATTACTGAGGTCACAACTAACTTACTTCTCAATGCTCCTGTGATACTGAGGTACAACTAACTTACTTCTCAATGCTCCTGTGATTACTGAGTGTCACAACTAACTTACTTCTCAATGCTCCTGTGATTACTGAGTGTCACAACTAACTTACTTCTTAATGCTCCTGTGATTACTGAGTGTCACAACTAACTTACTTCTCAATGCTCCTGTGATTACTGAGTGTCACAACTAACTTACTTCTCAATGCTCCTGTGATTACTGAGTGTCACAACTAACTTACTTCTTAATGCTCCTGTGATTACTGAGTGTCACAACTAACTTACTTCTCAATGCTCCTGTGATTACTGAGTGTCACAACTAACTTACTTCTCAATGCTCCTGTGATTACTGAGTGTCACAACTAACTTACTTCTCAATGCTCCTGTGATTACTGAGTGTCACAGCTAACTTACTTCTTAATGCTCCTGTGATTACTGAGTATCACAACTAACTTACTTCTCAATGCTCCTGTGATTACTGAGTGTCACAACTAACTTACTTCTCAATGCTCCTGTGATTACTGAGTGTCACAACTAACTTACTTCTCAATGCTCCTGTGATTACTGAGTGTCACAGCTAACTTACTTCTCAATGCTCCTGTGATTACTGAGTGTCACAGCTAACTTACTTATCAATGCTCCTGTGATTACTGAGTGTCACAACTAACTTACTTCTCAATGCTCCTGTGATTACTGAGTGTCACAACTAACTTACTTCTCAATGCTCCTGTGATTACTGAGTGTCACAGCTAACTTACTTCTTAATGCTCCTGTGATTACTGAGTATCACAACTAACTTACTTCTCAATGCTCCTGTGATTACTGAGTGTCACAACTAACTTACTTCTCAATGCTCCTGTGATTACTGAGTGTCACAACTAACTTACTTCTCAATGCTCCTGTGATTACTGAGTGTCACAGCTAACTTACTTCTCAATGCTCCTGTGATTACTGAGTGTCACAGCTAACTTACTTATCAATGCTCCTGTGATTACTGAGTGTCACAACTAACTTACTTCTCAATGCTCCTGTGATTACTGAGTGTCACAGCTAACTTACTTCTCAATGCTCCTGTGATTACTGAGTGTCACAGCTAACTTACTTATCAATGCTCCTGTGATTACTGAGTGTCACAGCTAACTTACTTTTTAATGCTCCTGTGATTACTGAGTGTCACAACTAACTTACTTCTCAATGCTCCTGTGATTACTGAGTGTCACAACTAACTTACTTCTCAATGCCCCTGTGATTACTGAGTGTCACAGCTAACTTACTTCTTAATGCTCCTGTGATTACTGAGTGTCACAACTAACTTACTTCTCAATGCTCCTGTGATTACTGAGTGTCACAGCTAACTTACTTCTCAATGCTCCTGTGATTACTGAGTGTCACAGCTAACTTACTTATCAATGCTCCTGTGATTACTGAGTGTCACAACTAACTTACTTCTCAATGCTCCTGTGATTACTGAGTGTCACAACTAACTTACTTCTCAATGCTCCTGTGATTACTGAGTGTCACAACTAACTTACTTCTCAATGCTCCTGTGATTACTGAGTGTCACAGCTAACTTACTTCTTAATGCTCCTGTGATTACTGAGTGTCACAACTAACTTACTTCTCAATGCTCCTGTGATTACTGAGTGTCACAACTAACTTACTTCTCAATGCTCCTGTGATTACTGAGTGTCACAGCTAACTTACTTCTTAATGCTCCTGTGATTACTGAGTATCACAACTAACTTACTTCTCAATGCTCCTGTGATTACTGAGTGTCACAACTAACTTACTTCTGCTCCTGTGATTACTGAGTATCACAACTAACTTACTTCTCAATGCTCCTGTGATTACTGAGTGTCACAACTAACTTACTTCTCAATGCTCCTGTGATTACTGAGTGTCACAACTAACTTACTTCTCAATGCTCCTGTGATTACTGAGTGTCACAACTAACTTACTTCTTAATGCTCCTGTGATTACTGAGTGTCACAACTAACTTACTTCTCAATGCTCCTGTGATTACTGAGTGTCACAACTAACTTACTTCTCAATGCTCCTGTGATTACTGAGTGTCACAGCTAACTTACTTCTTAATGCTCCTGTGATTACTGAGTGTCACAACTAACTTACTTCTCAATGCTCCTGTGATTACTGAGTGTCACAGCTAACTTACTTCTTAATGCTCCTGTGATTACTGAGTGTCACAGCTAACTTACTTCCTAATGCTCCTGTGATCACTGAGTATCACAGCTAACTTACCTTTTCATAAATCAAATGTAAGGTCCGATAACACTTCACCATTACATGACTCCTGGTCTCCTTTGGTATTGTATAGTACAACTTCAGAATATTATTTGGTGGAAAGTCTACAGCATTCGCTGTTAGTAGTGACTATAGTATGAAAACACAAAAGGAAATACTTAACAACAATCTCCACACATAATGCTCCTTAACCACAAAACTCATTAATCCCATTGCTGTACCACACCCTCAAGTTAATAAGCAGAGACTCATACACAGCTGCATTCAACATGGGGAGTGGGGGAGGTGGAAAGTAGTGATGCTTAAATGTAGAGAGGGAAGGAAAGAGGGTATAAAGTAGGAGTGGACAGTATTTCGATATTTAGTCATTTCATTCGGTGTTGCCAAAGGTATTCGGTTCATTATTGTCAATTTGAGATAAATGGTATACCGCCAACACTAGAAATCACTGCATAAAACCCAAAGAATTTTTTCTTCCATACCGCTGGGCTTGAACTTGCTACTCTCGATCTACAGCCTAGGACACTCACAACTAATTCACCCGGAACAAAACCATGCCAAGGCTGTTGGAAGACCTTCAACCTATTTCTTAGCTTTTTTTTTTCTTTCTTACTTTTGTTCCTTCTTTCATTTCCTTTCATTATTTTCTTTTTTCCCCTTTTTTTCTTTTCCATTTTTTTGTTTCCTCCTTTGTTCATTCTCTCTTCTTTCACTTTTGATCCCTAATCCTAGCTCTTGCCCCTCTGCCATTCCTTGCTTGTATGCTTCTGCTGAAGCAAAAGTTAAAGCTGAAATAGTTAGCCCATGATATTTTTACTTTACTATTATTGTTGTAATTAAACCTCAAAATTTAGTCAATAATTAGTCGTATCGTGATAACTTTTAGTTAGTTAGTCAATAATTTTAAAATCTGATATCGTCCACTCCTAGTATAAAGAAGAGGGGATAAAAAGGATGGAGAAGGGGAGAGGGGAGTATAGAAGAAGAGGGGATGAGGTTGAACTCAAGACTCACCACCAGCGACACTTTACCTACTACAGTGTTATTGATAGACAATAAAATGAAATGCTTTAGGACCGTTTTGTGTGCCTTAAAGTAAAATTTATATCAAGGCATCACCAAAGGAGCGAACTCAGCGCTATTAAACACTACCTAGCTATTACAATATAATCTCCTTCCAAAAGAACAAGCAATCTGTTAGCTATTTTTAATGAGGTATCAAATAGCTCGACCAATGAAAATGGTACATGGAAACGCTGTCTTCATAAGAGAAGAAGCTAAACTAGCCAGAAACACTCACCTGTATACATTTTCAACGCAAAACTTCACTTATTTTAACTTCGTTAACTTCCACGGAGTAACGCTTAGGAGCCTGAGCATAAAGCTAAGTAGACCGCTGGCTGCAGAAATTATTTGCTCACGTGATTATGACGTGACGCTAGGGGGCGTTGCCCATAAAATCTGGTACTTACACGGAGTTGAAAGCTTCGCTTTTTCTCAACGAATAGCCCGAAATTAAAAAAAGTAGCACAATAAAAGGTCTTAAATCTTCGTCCTGAGTAAGTTCATACCTAAATCAATTGTTAATTGTCAGTAATCTCCAAAATCAGAGCGTGACAGACGACAGACAGACAGACAAACAGACAGGAAGACTACTATAATCCTCTCGCGCATGCACGCTGAGGGTTAATAACACCACCTAATAGTATCTAACACTTTATACCATCATAGAGCACTAGGTCAATACTTACTATATACAAATCACATAAGGTATTAGGAGAGGCTTTAAAACGATTCCATTGTAGCAATGTCCATATCTATAATACACACCATGAAATATTATCACGACACATTAAAATCACATGATCTACATTACTCGTTTTAAATAATAAAAGTCATGATGAACTACATTTCTTACATCTTTGATAGCGGTTCTCCACATGTGCCCAGAATTATTCATTCTTATCCAATTGTGAATGACTTCATCACAGGGAATCCTGTAGCCCTAATTATATACACATATATATAATATTAGCATACGCTTGTACTTCATCAAGTACTTCAATTGCATTCCATCAAGTGACAATGATTTACCTTTAGCAACATAGAGTGAAAAAAGGTCATATTAATTTTCTCGTTATTTATCCAAAACTTTTCAAATGCTGCAAAAGATGCTCTGTATTTCATCATGGTCCCCACAAAATCCACAGAATTCTCTGACGTCAAGTCATTACTGTAATAAAACAAAACATTGCAAACTACATGTGTCTTAAATAAACAATGTATCACTACAACACATGCACCTTCAGTAAACAATGTATCACTACAACACATGTACCTTCAGTAAACAATGTATCACTACAACGCATGCACCTTCAGTAAACAATGTATCACAACACATGTACCTTTAGTAAACAATGTATCACTACAACACATGCGCCTTCAGTATAATTAAAACATCTCACATTCTCTTATGATGTGATATGAATGCATTATGTAATTTTAATGTGTCATGTAACATGAACATAATTCATACTCAACTGTATGTACCTCATTCCATACCTAACTGTACCTCATTCCATATCTAACTGAACCTCATTCCATACCTAACTATACCTCATTCCATACCTAACTGTACCTCATTCCATGTCTAACATATCTAACTGAACCTCATTCCATACCTAACTGTACCTCATTCCATATCTAACTGAACCTCATTCCACACCTAACTGTACCTCATTCCATACCTAACTGTACCTCATTCCATATCTAACTGAACCTCATTCCATATCTAACTGAACCTCATTCCATACCTAACCGTACTTCATTCCACACATAACTCTACCACAGTTTGATAGGATTATCTTACTTGTATCGTAGTATAGTAGTCAGCATATTACTTGTATCCGATATTGACAAATATCGTTTAGCATTCCTCATTTTATCCACTGCAACAATGAAAACAAACTGAATTTTTAACACTACATGTAAAGAAACAACAAAAAAATAGATAAAATGGCATCACTTTCATCGGCATTGTTAGTGTTGACTTTAAAGAATGTCGTCATATTCTGTAATCACACATCTTGGATTGATTTATTGTGATGTATTATGGTTCACTGTGCTCCGGTAGCTAACAATACATGCATGATCCTGTGCTCCGGTAGCTAACAATACATGCATGATCCTGTGCTCCGGTAGCTAACAATACATGCACGATCCTGTGCTCCGGTAGCTAACAATACATGCACGATCCTGTGCTCCGGTAGCTAACAATACATGCACGATCCTGTGCTCCGGTAGCTAACAATACATGCACGATCCTGTGCTCCGGTAGCTAACAACACATGCATGATCCTGTGCTCCGGTAGCTAACAACACATGCATGATCCTGTGCTCCGGTAGTTAACAATACATGCACGATCCTGTGCTCCG